>Ga0194044_10000004_pt1 | contig 78069 bp, 65 predicted proteins | sample JunL4417m_MetaG_FD_155460 | JGI IMG/M metagenome (GOLD analysis project Ga0194044, IMG submission 155460) | Anoxic zone freshwater microbial communities from boreal shield lake in IISD Experimental Lakes Area, Ontario, Canada - Jun2016-L442-17m | ecosystem: Environmental > Aquatic > Freshwater...
TTCGCAGAACCACCTGCGCGCCTTCGAGAAGCTCCTCGCGCGGTACGGGGGCTGATCTGACTGAGACGCGTCTGGTGACGCGCCTCGGCACGAGGGCGGCGGGGTGCTCGCGAGCACCCCGCCGCCCTGTTCGTTCGTCGGCGCCGTGCGGCGCGGTGCTACTCCGTCACCGCGTCCTCGGCGAAGAAGCGCTCATTGGCGACGAAGTCCTGCACTGTGCGGCGCGCCGCGATCTGCCGCAGGCCGCTGTCGGTGATCATGTAGGCGGCGGCCTGGTCGCGGCCGTTGTAGGCGCTCATGCACTCCAGCGAGTAGGCGCCCACGTCGAAGAAGGCGATGACGTCGCCGACCTTGGTGCAGGTGGGCAGGTGGCGGTACCCGGAGCCGGGGTCTCCGGCGTACACGTCGCCGCCGTCGCAGAGCGGGCCGCCGATGCGGAACGGCCTCACCGGGGGTTTGCCGCAGTGGTTGGCGACCACGGCGCGGTAGTACCAGTGGTAGCTGGAGTGCTCGAGGACGGTGTTGAAGCCGGCGTCGACCATGATCCAGTCCTCGCGCTTCACGCGGCCGTCCTCTGCCTCGACCAGCTTCGTCTTCTCGGCCTCCACGCGGCTCACGAGGATCGCCGTATTGCCGGCGATGGCGCGCCCGGGTTCCAGGTGCAGCTGCAGATCGGGGCGCGTCTTCTGCAGGCGCCGGCCGATGCCGGCCGCGTAGACGTCCAGCGTGTGCGGCGCCTCGAAGTAGGTGTCGGGCTCGTCGGCGGTGCGGTCGTAGTAGGGGATCGCGAAGCCGCCGCCGATGTTGAGGTGCTCGAGGCGGATGTCGTGAGCGGTCTCGACGCGCTCGAGGAGCGCCAGCGCCAGGTCGAGCGCCTCGAGGTAGGGCTCGACGCGCGTGATCTGCGAGCCGATGTGGTAGTGCATGCCGACCAGCTCGATGCTCGACATCTGGGCGGCGAGGCCGAAGGCCGCGAGCGCCTCGCTCGCGTCGATGCCGGCCTTGGCCCCTTTGCTGGTGCGCAGCCCGGGGTGCGTCTCGCTGGCCACGTTGAGGTCGATGCGCAGCGCGACGCGCGCCTGCACGCCGAGGTCGGCGGCCACGTCGGCGACGCGGCGCAACTCGAACACCGAGTCCACGATGATGGCCTCGATGGGCGGCTGCAGGGCGGCGGCCACCTCGGCGCGCGTCTTGGCGTTGCCGTTGAAGCCGATCTGCCGGGGCTCAAAGCCCGCCTTGCGCGCCTTCCACAGCTCGCCGCCCGAGTTCACCTCGATGTCGATGCCGCTGCGCCGCACGCGGTCCAGAAACCAGAGGTTGGAGCAGGCCTTGCTGGCGTAAAAGACGCGCGTCTGCGGATGATACGTGCGAAAGGCGTCGCGCAGCGCCGCGATGTTGTGGTCGATCTGAGTGGCGCTGAAGAGGAAGAACGGCGTCGGCGTGGTCTCTGCCATAGCGGCCACGTCGACGCCGCCGAAGCGCATACGGCCGTGCTCGCAGGTGAGCACGTCCTTCATTGGGTCGGCAAGCCTGGCGAAATCCAGGCTGCACTCGAGCACGTCACGATCCATGGGCCACCTCGCTGGGGACGCAGTCTGCTTACCCGGGGCGGCGGGGTCTCAGACGGAGCGGGGGGAGGGGCTGAGGAGCGCTACGACGTGGGGAGGACGAGGACCGCGCGGAAGTCGTTGACGTTGGTGCGCGTCGGGCCGGTGACGACGAGGTCGCCGAGGGCCGCGAAAAGGCCGTAGGCGTCGTTCGCGGCCAGCGCGGCGATCGGGTCCACGCCGGCCTCGCGGGCGCGTGCGAGCGTGTCCGGCGTAACGAGGGCTCCGGCGTTGTCCTCGCTGCCGTCGATGCCGTCGGTGTCGGCGGCGAGCGCGCCGATCGCCGGGTGGCCGTCGAGGGCGAGCGCCAGGCCGAGAAGGTACTCGGTGTTCCGCCCGCCGCGGCCGGAGCCGTGGACCGTCACGGTGGTCTCGCCGCCCGAGAGCAGGACGAGCGGCGCCTGCGGCACGAAGAACACGCGATCGACGAGGTGCGCGGCGCCGCGGACCACCGCCTCGCGGAGCGCGACGAGGGCCGTCTCGCCGCCCCTCGCGCAGGCGATGGCCAGGGCGGCGTGGGCGCCGCCGAGGTCGCGGGCCTCGCCCTCGAGGTCGTCGCCGAGGACGAGCGCGGTGACGCCGGCGGCGCGGGCGCAGCCGGCCGCCGCCTCCAGAGCGTTTGCGGCCGTCGCCAGCATCACGAGCTCGTCGGCGACGAACGCCGGGTCGCCGGGCTTGGGGGTCTCGGCGGGGGCGCCGCCGGCCGCCGCCGCCCCGGCCGCCGTCGCAGGCAGGCCCGCCGCGGCCGCCCCGGCGCCCAGGCGCTCCAGCACCGCCGCGGGGCCATCGATACCGTAGCGGGCGAGCACCGCGAGCGCCTCGGCGTACGTGGTGGGGTCGGGCACGGTGGGCGCGGAGGCGATCACCGAAGGGTCATCGCCGGGCACGTCGCTGATCAGGTAGGTGACGACGCGCGCCGGGTGGGCGGCGGCCGCCAGGCGGCCACCCTTGATCGCCGAGAGGTGCTTGCGCACGCAGTTCATCTCGGCGATCGTCGCGCCGCTGCGCAGCAGCGCCTTGTTCACGACCTGCTTGTCCTCGAGCGTGACGCCCGCCGCCGGCAGGGCGAGGAGCGCCGAGCCGCCGCCGGAGATAAGGCAGATCAGCAGGTCGTCGGCCGAGAGGCCTTGTGCCAGCTCGAGGATGCGGCCGGCCGCGGCGCGGCCGGCCGCATCCGGTACCGGGTGCGCCGCCTCCACGACCTCGATCCGCGCGCAGGGCGCTCCGTGGCCGTAGCGCGTGACAACGAGGCCTTCGAGTGGGCCGCGCCACTCGCGCTCGACGGCCGCGGCCATGCCGGCCGCGGCCTTGCCCGCGCCGACCACGACGGTGCGGCCGGCGGGGGGCGGCGGCAGGCGGCCCGGCAGGAGCCGGGCCGGGTCCGCCGCCGCCACGGCCGCGTCGAAGAGCGCCGGGAGGAAGGCGCGCGGCTCGTGGGCCGGGGCAGGCCCGGCGCCGCCGCCGCCGCAACCCGCATCGAGGATGCGGCGGTGCTCGTCCGGCCTCACCCCCGCGAGGAGCCGGCGGATCGCCTCGGCCTCGCCGGGGTGTGCGTAGTCACCCTCGCGCACGAGCGCGAGTAGACGCTTGCCCGTCGCGCAGCTCATTGCCAGCGGACGCATCGTCACGGCCTCAGATCAGGTCGTGCAACCGCTGCACAAGCGGGTGGAAGGCGGGATCCTCGAAGCGGGGCCTGAGCTCCCGGAGCCGCGACGGCAGGGCGCTGATGTCCGCGCGCACGGCGGCGCCGTCGTTGAGGAACGCCGCCATCCGCGCGGCCTCGGCACGTCAACCACGAGAGGCACGGGCGCGCGAGGCAACGTAATCCTTGATCGCCGCGCACTGGCCGGCGCCGTCGAGGCCAGCCTCGCGCAGCACCATTTCGCCCTGTCCGCTGCCCAGGAAATGACCGTGGCGGAAGGGGTGCAGCGACGCGGCCAGACCCTCCTCGGAGCGCACCCAGCGGTACATCGTGGGCAGGGTGAAGCCGGTGATGCCGAGCGCCTGACTGGCGTGCTCGTCCCCGTACAGACGGTGCTGCTCGTCCTCGGGCAAGAGATCGAAGAGCTCGGCGCTGGCGACGTAGTAGACCAGCGCGTCGATGCCCTCCTGGACCAGCAGCGGCAGCGTCTCCTGGACGAAGGCATAGGTGACGGCGCTCTCCTGGAGAACGACCACGACATCCGGCGCGCCCTGCGGCTGCCGTAGCACGTAGAGTCCGCTGGCGGCGGCCTCCGGCGGCGCCAGCCCCAGGGCCTCACGGTCGAGCACGGGCTCGCTGGGGCGCGTGACGAAGGCCGAGAGGACGGCGGGCCGCTTGGCCAGGGCCGTCGCCGTCAGCGTCCAGATCTCCTGCGGGTCCCAGGGCGTCAGCGAGATGGCCGTGCCCTTGGGGAAGCTCTCCTGAAGGATCTGCAGGGCCTGCGGGTCGGCGTGCGTCGGGCCGTCTTCGCCGGTCTTCAGGCCGGCATGCCCGCACACGAGCACCATGGGCTTGTAGGGGTCGCCGGACACGGACTCGCGGGCCTGGGCGCCGATGGCGTGCAGACGCGCGGCGATCTGACCCAGCGGCGCCATGAAGGCGCCGTACGACGAGCCCACGCCGATGTGATGACCGAAGGCCGTCAGCCCCGAAAGGATGCCCGACATGCCGTCTTCGCAGATGCCGCCTGTCGAGAGCAGGCGGGCGCCGGGGTTGGACGCCTCGTTCCAGAAGCCGCTCGCGAAGCCTTGCGCGATCGCGCTCACGCTGGTGGAGCCGGCCAGGTCGGCAGAGGCGATGAGAAAGGCGCCGCCGGAGGCGCGGTTGAGGTAGTGCAGCGACCGCGCCAGTTGTTCGCGGAGCGTGGTCGACGAGCCGCTCGCGAGGCGCAGCTCGTCGGGAGCGTGCGCGGCTTCTCGGGCGGCCGCCTCGTATGCCGCCGCCACGTCGGGGGCGCCCTCACGGGGCTTGCGGGCGCGTGCGTCGAGGCGCTCGCGGGCCGCCCGCAGGCGAGCGGCGAGCGCCTCGGCCTCGGCAGCGTGCTGCTCCACGTAGCCGCGCACGGTCTGCAGCGCCGCCCAGAAGCATTCCTCGCGGATCTCGTCGCCGCCTTGGCCCTGGCAGCGCTGGTCGCCGGGCTCGCAGGTGGGCAGCTCAGGGGCGTCGCCGGTGAGCTCCGCGAGGGCCTCGTAGAAGCCGTCGGCGCAGAGCTTGTGGCCGGCGCCGTGCGACGCCTTTCCCTCCACGCCGTAGCGCCAGCCCTTGTGGGTGTGGTAGACGATCGCCGTCGGCTGCCCTGTCTGGAGCGTAAGCGCGTGGCGCTGCGCCGCCACGATCTGCTGCTGGTCGTGGCCGTCGGGGACGTCGATGACGTTCCAGTCGTGCAGGTAGAAGAGCTCCCGCGGATCCCACTGCACGTAGTCGCCCGGGCCTTCAGCGTCGCGGCACACGCGGTCGCTGTCGATCGACGCCTGGTTCCAGTCGATGTGCATGGCCAGGTTGCTGAGGGACGCAGTGCCGGCGGCGGCGAGGGCTTCGGCCACGCGGCCCGGCGTGAGGCCGCCCTCGCCCTCGATGACGTGCACGCGCGGCGCGTCGGCGCCAAAGTAGTCTCGCGCGCCAAAGGCGAGGCCGATGGAGCTGGCCACGCCGACGCCCGACGCTCCCGTCGAGAGGCGCACGAACGGTGTCGCCGGCGTGGGGTGCCCGTCCAGGGCTCTGGCGCCGAAGCGGCGGAAGAGAGGCGTGCTCGTGATGGGGTTGCGGCGGAAGCCGAGCAGGTCTTCCAGGCGGAGGCGCTGCTTGTCGCTTGCGGGCAGCAGCGCCGGGTCACTCACCCGTGCCACTTCGTCGCGCAGCGCCCACATCGCGTACAGGCCCATCGCCTTGTGGCCCGCCGCGTACGAGACGAGATCCGCGTCGTGCCGGTCGGGGTCGCTGAGGTCGTAGTCCATCGCGTCGAGCAAGAGCCCGGCGACGATGCGTCCCGACGAGACCGACCCGCCGGGATGGCCGGACGTGGGCACGTAGTTGAACATCAGGGCGCAGAGCGCGCGGTAGAGCAGGTCGAAGCTCTCGAAGCTCCCGACCTCGGCGGCCGACAGCGGCGCGGCCTCTGGTGTGGTCGTGATGTCAAGATACTCCGCGCGGCGGGGGCCGAAGGCGACGGTCATGGTGCCGCTCCTTTCGTGGCGTGTGCTGGCGGGCATGTCAGATCAGCTCGTGCAGTCGCTGCAGCAGCGGGTCGAAGTCGGGACCCTCGAAGCAGTACCGAAGGTCGGTGAACCGCGCGCGCAGAGCGGCGACGTCCGCCGACACGGCGGCGCCGTCGTTGAGCACCGCCGCCATGAGCGCGGCCACTTCGGCGAAGTCCGCGGGCCCCATGCCGAAGCGCGTCATCTCGGCGACCCCGAGGCGCAAGGCGCCGGAGGCGGTGAAACCCTCTTCGTCCGGCGCCGCCTGGTAGTTGCAGATGATGTTGCTGTCTTCCAGACGACCGGCGAGCTCCGCGCCGCGGCCGTAGCCGACGTTGACGATCACCTGGTGGGTCTCCGTGTAGTCGACCACCGGGTCGCCGGCCACGTCCAGCCCGGCCTCCTTGAGCGCGACGGCGAAGGCCTTGGCGTTGCGGATCACCGCCTGCTGGTAGGCGTCCTTGAAGTGGTTCATCTCGAAGGCCGCCATAAGCAGGCCCATCAGGGTGCCGAGATGGTGGTTGCTCACCGAGCCGGGGAAGGCGCGCCGTTCGATGGCCTCCCAAAGGTCCCACTTCTCGTCGGGCTCCTGCCAGCGCGAGCCGATGAGGCCGCGCTGGGTGCCGAAGAACGTCTTGTGGGTCGAGCCCGTCACGATGTCGGCGCCTTCGTTGAACGGCTGCTGAAAGTGCGGGCCGACGAGGCCGAGGACGTGCGCCATGTCGTACATCACCACGGCGTCGATGCCGGCGGCGTCGAGGAAGGTACGGACCTCGTAGACCGGCTCGGGGTGCAGCACCATGCTCTTGCCGAGGATGATGAGCTCGGGGCGCTCCTTCTCGATGAGATCGAGGAGCGCCGGCACGTCGGCCTTGTAGGGGTTCTCGGCGAGCACCGGGATGTCCACGACCGCGGGCATCTCGGTGCGCGGGTCGCGGGCCACGTAGTCGCGCAAGGCGCCCATGGGCTGGGCGCTCAGGTGTCCGCCCCTGGCGATGTGGTTGTTCATGACCTTGCCGATGCGCCGCGGCTCCGCCTTGCGGTCGGCGCGGTTGAGGTAGTCGACGAGGGCGCTGAACACGGCCGTGTTGGCCATCTGGCCGCTGATCACGCGGCTCTCGACCTGCGGGCAGCCCAGGTAGGCGCGCAGCTCGCCGGCGAGCAGGCGCTCGACCTCGTGGATGAAGCCGGTGCCCTGGTAGTAGAAGACCTCGAGGTCGTAGAAGGCCTCGGTCTTCTTGTGCTCGGCGTAGCGGAACGAGGGGTCCATGATCGAGAGCAGCCGCGTCATCGGCGAGGCCGTCATCTCCGAGGGGATCAGGTCGATGCACTGATCCTGTCGCCAGACGTGGTTGCCGATGGCGCCGGCGAGCAGCCGCAAGGCCTTCTCGCCGGCCTCTCCGCCCTCCAGCGCGCCGAGCTGCGGCGTGTGGTTCCACACGATGGCGCGCGCGCACGGCGGCGCGTCGCTGCGCATGTGGTAGGGCACCACGAGCCCGGGCACGCGCTTGCCGCGCACGTCCACCTCGACCTCGTCATCCTCGAGGACCCGACAATCCACATACGCGAGAGCGATGGAGCGCAGCCGATGGTCCTCGGTCTGCGTGGAGCACAGCCCCTCGCCCTCGATGCCCCAGTACGGGACGGCGGTGCCACTGGTCACCCAGCCGAGGAAGTCGCCCCCGGGGCGGGACACCGGGGCGCCCTCGCGGGCGATGCCGCGGCCGGTCAAGGCCAGCGGCCGCGTGAGTCGCGGCAGGTCGGCGATGAGGGAGTAGTCGCGGCTGATGATGCGTCCGTAGGCCGCGTGCTGGCGCGCCAGCGCGGCGCGCCCGACGAACTCGCCCTTGAGCGGGCTGAAGCTGACCGCGAACGTGGCCAGAGGGCAGCTCATGATGGGGATCTCGTGACCCTCGGGGTCGAGGCCCAGCTCGTGACCGTACAGGGGCAGGCCGGCCTCGAGACGCAGCGTGTCGCGGGCGCCGAGCCCTACGGGCGCGGCGCCCGCGGCGACGAGCGCGTCCCAGAGGGCCGGCCCCTGCTCCGCGGCGACGAAGAGCTCGAAGCAGATGGGCTCGCCGGTGTAGCCGGTGCGGCCCATGCGCGTCTCGACAGCGAGCGGCGCGCCGCCTTCCGGATCGGGCACGCGCAGGGTCGCGATGCTGAGCTCGTTGCGGAACGGCTCGGGAAGGCCGCCGGTCGCGATGAGCCCGGCGAGGATGTCCCGAGCCTGCTTGCCCTGCAGGGCGAGCATCGCGATCTCCCCGGTCTCGTCGGTGAGCTCCACATCGGGGAATCCGGGGAGGTGGTCGTGGAAGTGCTCCCAGTCCTTGACCCGGTTGGCGGCATTGACCACGAGGAGGTACGCGGCCTCCTCGAAGCGATAGAGGTAGGCATCGTCCACGGCGCCGCCCGTGGGCGTGGGCACGATGGTGTACTGCGCCTGCAGCACATCGAGCGCGGCGGCGTTGTTGCTGAGCACGTGCTGAAGGAAGGGCACGGCGCCGGGGCCGCGGAGCACGAAGCGCCCCATATGACTGACGTCAAAGAGGCCCGCCCCGCCGCGCGTCGCCAGATGCTCGGCGATGATGCCCGTGGGGTACTGCACGGGCATGTCCCAGCCGCCGAAGTCGACCATGCGCGCGCCGAGCGCCACGTGCCGGTTGTGGAACGGGGTGCGCATGAGCGCGCTCGTGGGCAGGGCCAGTTCGCTCATGCCTCTGCCCACGCCTTCAGCCTGCCGAGGCCCTCTTCGATCAAGGGCACACTGATGCCCGAGTAGGCGAAGCGCACGTAGCGCCGCTCCTCGCCGGGGAGCGCGCGGCCGAAGTGCAGACGGGTGCAGAAGCTGACGCCCGTCTCCTCGAGGGCCGCGCGCCGCAGCGCGTCGTAGGACGTGAGCCCCTTCCTCTCCATGAGCCCGGTGACATTGGGGAACAGATAGAAGGTCGCCTCGGGGGTGAAGCAGGAGACCCCGGGAATCTGATCGAGCAGTCCGACGCAGGCGTCGCGGCGCTCCTTGAGGATGCGCACGATCTCGCGGGGCCCCGACTGGTCGCCGGTGAGCCCCTCGAGGGCGCCGTACTGGACGAAGTGGTTCGAGCACGACTCGTCGTTGACATTGAGCTTGGCGATCACGTCGATGACGGGGGCTGGTCCCACGGCTGCGCCGAGGCGCCAGCCCGTCATGGCGAACTTCTTGCTGAAGGTGTAGAGGATGACGCTGCGCGCGGCCATGCCGGGCAGCGAGGCCAGCGATCGGCTCTTGCCCGAGTAACGCACGTCCCAGTAGGCCTCGTCGCAGAGCACGGCGAGGTCGTGGCGCAGGGCGAGCTCGGCGACCCGTTCGAGCTCCGCCGGGCTGCTCTCGGCGCCCGTGGGGTTCTGCAGGTTGTTGAAGATGAGGATGCGCGTGCGCGGGCTCACCCGAGCTTCGAGAGCCTCGAAGTCCAGCTCGAAGTTCTCGCTGCCTTCGACGTAGCCGTAGGGCAGCGCCGTACCGCCATGGAACTCGATCTGGCTCTCGTAGATGGGGTAGCCCGGGCTCGGGTAGAGGACCTCGTCGCCGGGGTTCATGAGGGCCAGGATGAACTTGCCGATGACCGGCTTGCCGCCCGGCTGGATGGCCACGTTGTGCGGTCCCAGCTCAAGATCGTGCGAAGCGGAGATGTCTGCGGCCAGCGCCTCGCGCAGGGCCGGGATGCCGGCGTTGGGGCAGTAGCCGTTCTTGCCGTCGGCGAGCGCTTTGAAGGAAGCCTCGACGATGTTCCGCGGCGTGGGCAGGTCCATGTCGCCGAGGTGGAAGGGATAGACGGTGTGCCCCTCGCCTTGCCAGACGGCGGCCTCGGCGGAGACGGCGAAAGCCGTCTCGGTGCCAAGGCGGCTGATGCGCTCGGCGATGGGAAGCGGTGAGACGGTCATGGCTGGTCCTCCCTGGACGGAGCCTGCGCGGCGTAGCGGGGCAGGTCGAGCTCGTCGGCGTTGACGATGCTGGGCGCGGCGCGCGGCGGCTGCTCGTCCTCGAGAAACGGAAGTGCGTCCTCGAGGCCGTCGACCGCGTGCCACACCGGCCAGCCCTGGAGGATCGCGGCGGCGTTGGCGGCCGCCAGAGTCGCCATGCCCTCCCGTGTCCACGTGCTGGCCGAGCCGAGATGGGGGACGAGGACGACGTTGTCGAGCGCGGCGAGACCGGGCGCCATGTGCGGCTCGCGCTCGTAGACGTCGAGACCGGCGCGGAAGCGCGGGTGTGCGCGGCAGTGGGCCACGAGGGCGGCCTCGTCGAGAAGCGGGCCGCGGCTGGCGTTGACGAGCACGGCCTCATCCTTCATGGCCGCCAGCTCGGGGGCGCCGATGAGGTGATGCGTCTCGGCGCTGAGCGCCGCGTGGATGCTGACCACGTCGCAGGCGCCCAGCAGCTCCTCGAGGGCCTCCGCGCGGCGGCACGTGACGGGCGCCTCGCCGCGCGCCGCGAGGAAGGCGGCGTAGTCGGCGACGTAGCGCTCGAGCTCCGCGTTCGGGCGCACGTCGTAGTAGACGAGGTCCATCTTGTGGCCCTCGACCAGCATGCGCGCGTAGGCGGCGCCGATGCGCCCGGCGCCGACGAGGCCGAGCGAGCCCCGGTAGAGCAGGCTGCCGAGCAGCGTCGTGGGCAGCCAGCCGTGGTAGGCGCCGGCGCGCATCAGGCGATCGCCCTCAGCGATGCGCCGCGCCGCGGCGAAGGTGAGGGCGACGGCCATCTCGGCGGTGGTCTCGGTGAGCACCCCGGGGGTGTTGCCCACCGGCAGGCCGAGACGCGTCGCGGCGGCCACATCGACGTTGTCGTAGCCCACGGCGTACTGGCTGTAGATGAGCGCGCCGGCCGCCTTCAGGGCGCCGAGCGCCTCGGCCGACCAGCTCTCGGTGAGCTGCCCGATGACGGCGTCGATGCGCTCGCCGCAGGCCGCGCGGATCTCCTCCGCGGTGAGGATGTCCTCGCCCTGGGCGATCTCCACGCGGCAATCGGCGGCGGTGAGGAGCTGCAGCCAGCGTGCGCCGGGCAGCTCCCTGGTGACCAGCACGCGGCGCGAGCCGGCGGGGTTCACGAGCACCCATTCTCTTGTGGTCACGCGACTCCCCCTTAACTGTCGAAGGACAGAGCGATGTCGCCATCACCCTGTCCGCCGGCGGGCGCGGGGGCGCCCTGCGTGCTTCAGGGGTCCGTCCGGCCGCGTTCCTGGTGCCTGAGAGTTTCGGCGGCACGCCGGGTGCCCACCTTGCCCCTTCGGCGTCCGTCGACGCCGAAGCGTCGCGGACTCTCACGCGGCCATCTGCCGGGCGTCCTTGGTTGCCTGCAGGGTAGCACCGCCTTGCCCGGGCCGCAACGTCGGGCCTTCGAGGAGTCCCGTGCCGTGCCCCCGGGGCGCGCACCTCGGGCAGTCTCACGTCGTAGGGGCCGCCTCATGAGGGAGCGCCTCGATAAGCACGGTGCTTCTGTCGCGAAGGGTGCGCAGAGCGCGCCTGTCGAGGCGGTGCGTCCAGCGGTCGAACACGAGCTCCTGGAGCGGGTGCCAGAGGAGCACCCAGGCGGCGATGCTCAGGCCCTCGGCGGCGACGCCCAGCAGGCTCTCGCCGGTGCCGCTGAGCTGCTGCGCCAACCAGATCAGCACGAACACCGCGACGACCGAGAACGCCATCATCAGCCAGCCGCGCGAGCGATCCAGGTGAGCCGCCTGCTCGACGGCGCGGAGGCGGGCGTCGCAGTACTTGTCTATGCCCGCCCTGACGCGCTCTTGCAAGCCCTCGGTGACGGCCTCGGCAGGCATGCGGATGGTCACGTCCACGTGAGTCACGCGAGGCTCGTCGCCGATCTCGTCGACCACGAAATCGATGCCTGAGGTGAGGCTGTAGACGTCGAACCAGTCCGAGAGTGGATCGACGTCGGGGGCCCTGAAGAAGTCCTCGATGGTCCTGATGCGCAGGTTCACGCTGACATCGCTGATGGCGGTACCTCGTCGCTGGTGCGCCGCGGCCGCCGCGCCGACGGCCCTTCCCCATTGAGTTCGCCCGCGGCGCCTGCGTACCTGCCGGTCCGCGCGCGCCGTGCGGCGGCTGCGGCGCGCCGTGGCCGGCGGCGCCCAACGCGGATCAGCCGCCGCGCCGCTCGTCTGCATGGTATTGTCGAGCCTGGATCATCGGGAGCGCTGCCGCGAACGCGGGCGGCCGCTCCCCGCACCCGGGAGCCCACGTGCACGTGGCCGCAGCTCTGTTCGCGATCGCCGGGGACGCCAACGCGGAGGCCGCGCGGGCGCTCCGGGACTTCCTGACGTCGTGGCCGGCGCAGGCCGCCCTGGCGGCCCTCTACGCCGGCCTCGCCGCGCTCGCCTTCACGCGCGTGGCGCGCGCCTGGGACGACGGCCGCGTGCGCCGCTACTTCCGCGCGGCCGTCGTGGCGCTCGGCGTCTTCGTCGTGCTCCAGGTGATCCTCGGCCAGGCGCTCCTCGGGGTCGTCATGTGGCCGGTGTGGCTCCTCATCATCGAGCTGCTGTGCCTCTTCGCCCTCTGGCTCTACGCCTTCATCCGCTTCCTGACGCGGCAGCGCAGCGGCCCCGGCGACCCCGAAGCGCAACGCCGCGGGGCCGCCCTGGACGGGACGATCGCGCGGATGGAGAAGGAGCGCGACGGCGGCGGAGCCGGCGGCGAGGCCGACAGCGCTTCGGCGGGCGGGCGGGCCGACGTACTGCGGTAGCCCGCCAGTCTGCGCTTCGGTAGACTCCACTCCCGTGAGCGCACCCACCGACATACCCTCGCAGAACGAGGCTCCGAAGCCGGAGCGCCGCCCGCGCGTCTTCAGCGGCAGCCAGCCGTCCGGGACGTTGCACCTGGGCAACTACCTGGGCGCCATCCGCAACTACGTCGCCATGCAGGAGACACACGACTGCATCTACTGCGTCGTCGACCTGCACGCCATCACCGTGCGGCAGCAGCGCGCGGAACTGCGCCGCAACACGATCGACGTCGCCAACGCCTATCTGGCCAGCGGCGTCGACCCCGAGCGCTCCATCGTCTTCGTGCAGAGCCACGTGCCCGCCCACACCGAGCTCATGTGGATCCTCAACACCGTCACCTACATGGGCGAGCTGCGGCGCATGACCCAGTTCAAGGACAAGACCGCCGGGGCCGAGGGCGAGAGCATCTCGGTCGGCCTGTTCGACTACCCCGTGCTCATGGCCGCCGACATCCTGCTCTACCGCGCGGACGCGGTCCCGGTCGGCGAGGATCAGAAGCAGCACGTGGAGCTCACCCGCGACGTGGCCGAGCGCTTCAACAACGCCTTCGGCAAGGCGTTCGTGGTGCCCGAGCCCATCATCCGCACCGAGGGCGCCCGCGTGATGAGCCTGGACGACCCGGCGAAGAAGATGAGCAAGAGCGCCGGCTCCGAAAACAGCTACATCGCCCTCATGGACGCGCCGGACGTCATCCGCAGAAAGATCCGGCGGGCGGTCACCGACTCGGGCAGCGAGGTGCGCGGCGGCCCCGACAAGCCCGCGCTCACCAATCTGCTCGACATCTACAGCGCGCTCGCCGGCGAGCCGCTGGACGACATCGTGCGGCGCTACGAGGGCAAGGGCTACGCCGACCTCAAGGCCGACCTCGGTGAGGTCGTCGTCGGCGCCCTCGCGCCCATCCAGGCGCGCATCCGCGAGCTCGAGGCCGACAAGAGCTACACGCTCGAGGTGCTCAAGACCGGCGCCGAGCGCGCCGCGGCCATCGCCGCGCGCACGCTCGCCAGGGTCCGCGAGCGCGTCGGGCTCGTGCCGCGGCCGTAGCCTCTCCGTCCGCCCGACCGAGGAGTCCTGTGGTTTCGACAAACGCTCGCTACCGCAGCATCCGCAACGTCCTCTGGGTCGTGCTGTTCCTCAACCTGGCCGTGGCCGGCGCGAAGCTCGTGTACGGTCTCATGAGCCACTCCGCCGCCATGGAGGCCGACGGCTTCCACTCCCTGTTCGACGGCGCCTCCAACGTCATCGGCCTCGTGGGCATGTGGTTCGCGTCGCGCCCCGCCGACGACGAGCATCCGTACGGTCACGCCAAGTTCGAGACGTTCGCCGCGGCGCTGATCGGGGTGCTCCTGGTCTTCGCCGGCTACACCGTAGGCAGGAGTGCGATCGACAGCCTGTTCGGGCGGGGCGTCCCCACGGACGTCACGACGGTGTCTTTCGTCATCATGCTGGGGACGCTTGCGGTCAACATCCTGGTCACCACCTGGGAGCGGCGCGCGGGGCGCCGTCTCGGCAGCGAGGTGCTCGTCGCCGACGCCGGCCACACGCTCAGCGACGTCGCCGTGAGCATCGGCGTGATCGTCAGCCTCGTAATCGTGAAGCTCGGCTTTGAGCAGGCCGACGGCATCGTCGCCCTTCTGGTGGCCGTCATCATCCTGCGCACGGCCTGGGGCATCATGCGCGGCGTGCTGCACACCCTCGGCGACGCCGCGCGCCTGCCGGCGGACGAGGTCGCCGCAGTGGCCCGCGCGGCGCCGGGCGTGGCCGGCTGCCACGCCGTCCGCACTCGTGGTTCGGAGGCGCACGTCTATGTGGACCTGCACGTGCAGGTTGCGCCCGGCACGACGGTTGAAGAGGGTCACGCCATCGCCCATCAGGTCGAGAAGGCTCTGCGTCTCGAGTACGGGCAGATCACGGACGTGGTCGTACACCTGGAGCCGGCCGCGCGAATGGCCGCCGCGCGCCGCGGCGAGGTAGACTACGGTGAGCAGAGCTCATCCCGGGAGGGGCCATGATCTCCATCGAGACGATGAAGCAGCGCACCGGGCAGATGCTCGGCGAGGAGTTCCCGCTGGTGTTCTGGCGCGGCAAGGGTCGCATCGTGGGGGCGGGCGAGGGCGGCCTCTCTCTGCTCGTCCGCGGCATGAGAGCCGACTACACCTGGGAGCGGCTCACCGTCACCTGGCAACGCCTCCTTGCCAACCACACGCTCACTGTGGACGAGCTCGGCGGCGGTCACGACGCCGTCGGCATCGTCAGCATCTTCGCGCTGATGCAGGCCGACGGCCTCGACGTGCGCGACGCCGACGGGCTCCTGGTGCTCCGGGAGCGCGCCGACACCCCGGTGCACCAGTACGCCGACATGAACCGGCCCACGTCGTGGGCCCCATGGCGGCGCAAGATCCACGGCGACTGACCGCGCCGCGCGCCGCCGAGCCGTCGCGACAGTCGTGATCACCGTTGCGCACGACCAGCACGTGTTCAGCCTCTCGGCCGCGGCCGCTTCCGTGGCCCGCGTGCGCGCCGGCCAGACCGTCCGGCTCGAGACCGCCGACTGCTTCGCCGGGCAGATCAGCGCGTCCGGAGAGGCGCCGGCCGCGGTCGACTGGGCGCGCATCAATCCCGCCACCGGGCCGGTGTTCGTGGAGGGCGCCGCGCCCGGCGACGTGCTCTCGGTGCTCGTCGAACGCATCGACGTGGCGCCTCAGGGCGTGATGGCGGTGAGCCCGGATTTCGGCGTGCTGCGCGAGCGCATACCTGCGACGGCGTTCGCGATCGTGCCCATCGCCGGCGGGCTCGCGCAGCTCCCCGGCGGTTTCGAGGCGCCGATCCGGCCGATGATCGGCGTGATCGGCGTCGCCCCGGCGGGCGCGCCGGTACCGTGCGGCTCGCCGGGTGCGCACGGCGGCAACATGGACACGCGCCTCATCGGCGCAGGCGCGGTCGTGTACCTGCCGGTGGCCGCGCCCGGCGCCCTGCTGGCCGCCGGCGACCTGCACGCGGTCATGGGCGACGGCGAGATCTGCGGCACCGGCGTCGAGGTCGCGGGGAGCGTCACCCTGCGGGTCGACGTGCGCCGCGACCTGGAGCTCGTGAACCCCGTGGTCGAGACCGCCGAGGTGGTGGCCACCATCGCCTCGGCCGAGACCCTGGACGAGGCCGCCGAGCTGGCGACCCGCGATATGGCCGACCTGGTGAGGCGGCGGCTCGGCCTGTCGCTCGCCGAGGCGACCATGCTCATGAGCGCGGCCGGCCAGCTTCAGGTCTCGCAGGTCGTCGATCCACTCAAGACGGCGCGCTTCGCGCTGCCCAAGAGCGTCATCGCGCGGCTCGGCCGCGACCTGGTGTGACGAACGCCCCGTGCGGCGGGCAAGGAGAATCCCGATGAATGATGGTTACGGCGCCCAGAGTATGACCGCCCCCCTGCGCCGCGTGGCGATGCGGCGCCCGGGCCCCGCGATGGCCGCCGCCGACCCCGCCCGCTGGCACTACGCCTCGGCGATCGACCTGGCGGAGGCGCGCCGCGCGCACGACGCCCTCGCCGACGCGCTGCGCGCCTGGGACGTCGAGGTTCTCTACCACGAGGAGCCCCTGCCCGAGCACGCCGACAGCGTCTTCGTCTTCGACCCCGTCCTCGTGACCGACCGCGGGACTCTGCTGCTCAGCATGGGCAAGGAGCTGCGCCGCGGCGAGGAGGAGCCCCTCGCCCGCACCCTGCAGGCCTGCGGCGTGCCGATTCACGGGCGTCTTGTGGGCGCCGCCCGCTGCGAGGGCGGCGACACCCTGTGGCTCGACCACGACACGCTCGCTGTGGGACGCGGCTTCCGCACGAACGCCGAAGGCGCGCAGCAGCTCCGCGAGCTGCTCGCGCCGCTCGGCGTCACGGTGCTCGACTACGACTTGCCGTACTTCAGCGGCCCCGAGGCCTGCCTGCACCTGCTCAGCCTGATCAGCCCGGTGGACGTCGATCTGGCAGTCGCTTACCCGTCGCTCATGCCGACCGCCTTCTGGGCTGAGCTGAGGCGTCGCGGCATCCGCCTGCTCGAGGCGCCGGAGGAGGAGTTCCTGCACACGCAGGCGACCAACGTCCTCTGCGTGGCCCCGCGGCGCGTCATCATGCTGGCCGGGAGCCCGGTGACCCAGAGCCTTCTCGAGGAGGCGGGCTGCGAGGTCGTCACCTTCGCCGGCGAGCCGCTGTCGTTCAAGGCCGAGGGCGGGCCGACGTGTCTGACGCGGCCGGTGTGGCGCGCAGCGGAATGAGAGATCCTGCCGGTGAGGGCGCGCTGCGCGCCGCCGAGCGGCGCGCCCTCAACGCCCTCGACCGCGACGGCCTGGTCGCGTTTCTGCGTGAACTGATCGCGATCCCCAGTCTCGATGGCGCCGAGAGCCCGGCGCAGCGCGCCGTCGGCGCCTGGATGGCGCGCGCCGGGTTCGCGACCGACACCTGGCGGATCGACCTCGATGAACTGGCGAAGCACCCGGACCACTCCAGCGAGGTGGATCGCGACGAGGCGCTCGGCGTTGTCGGCTGGATCGGAGAGCGCGCCGCGGAGCAGGCGGCCGGAGGAGCTGCCGCAGGCAGCGGCCCCGGCCGCTCGGGCCCCGGCCGCGACCTCATGCTCAACGGTCACATCGACGTAGCGCCCGTCGGCGACGAGGCCGCCTGGACGACGCCGCCCTGGGATCCGGCCGTCAGGGACGGCCGGGTCTACGGCCGCGGCGCCGTGGACATGAAGGGCGGCCTCGTGTGCGCTCTGTTCGCGGCCAAGGCCATCCGCGACGCCGGCGTGCGTCTGCGCGGCCGGCTCTCTGTCGCCAGCGTCGTGGGGGAAGAGGACGGCGGCACGGGGACGTTGGCCACCATCCTTCGCGGCCACACGGCCGACGGCGCCATCGTCATCGAGCCCACGGAGCTGGCGGTGGTGCCGGCGCAGGCCGGATCCCTGATGTTTCGCCTCGTCGTGCACGGCTTCTCCGCGCACGGCTGCGTGAGGGAAGAGGGCGTCAATGCGATCGAGAAGTTCCTGCCGCTGTTCGCCGCGCTGCGGCGGCTCGAGGCCGAGCGCTGCGGCGTCACCTCCGGCGTGGCGCAGGTGGCGGGCGACCCGCACTCGCCGCTGTACGCCCGCTACCGGCTGCCGTGGCCGATCGAGGTGGGCACGCTGCGCGCCGGCGACTGGGCCTCGAGCGTCCCCGACAAGCTGATCGCCGAAGGCCGTCTGGGCGTGGCGCTCGGCGAGGAGCCGGCCGCGGCCCGGCGGGCGCTCGCGGAAGCGCTCGCCCGCGCCGCCGCGGCCGATCCGTGGCTGGCCGAACACCCGCCGACCGTGGAGTGGTGGGGCGGGCGCTTCGACCCGGCGCTCACCGACCCCGCCGATCCCATCGTCACGGCCGCGATCGACGCGGCGACGGCGGTCACCGGCGCGGCGCCTGCGGTCGAAGGCGTCACCTACGGCGCCGACATGCGTCTCCTCGTCAACACCGGCGGCATCCCGACGATACTGTTCGGCCCCGGCGACGTGGGCGTCGCTCACATGGCCGACGAGTACGTGCCGATCGACGAGCTGCGCACCGCCGCGCGGACACTCACCGTCGCGGCGCTGCGCTTCTGCGGCGTCGAGGAGTAGAAAAGGGCCGAGGCGGCTTGCGCCGCCCCGGCCCTCCGCGCTCCGGCTGCGGAAGCGCATCAGGGTGCTCTGTTGCCGGGATCGCGCCCGGTCCGGCCTCAGTTCGCCGTGACGACGTCCTTGCGCGTGACCGGCAGGTTGCGCACGCCGAGCTCGGCGATGAAGGCGTCGCGCACGCTGCGCGGGAGCTCCTCGGGACAGATCATGCCGGTGTCGGTGATCTTGCCCTCGACGATGAATTCGGCGTAGATGCTGGACGGCGTGCTGGTGCCGTAGCTCACGCTTGTGCCGCCGGGGATCACGCTGTTCACGTACTTGATGTCCGGCGGGAAGATGTTGTAGCCGACGCTGGCCGGCTTGCCGTCCTTTTCACCGATGCAGTCGACGGTGACCACGCCCATGTCGGTGATCTCGCCGGCCACGGCGAGCCTGGCGAGCTCTTCCGCCGGCGGGTTCGGCGCCAGGGTGGCGACGTACACGTCGATGGGGCGGACCTTGGCGCCGTCCTTGAGCGTCACGTACTCCTTGCTGACCATGCCCGAGCCGACGAAGGCGAGGTCGGCGTCGATGCCCTCTTCGGGGCCGCCCATCTTGAAGTCCACGTAGCGCAGGCCTTTATCGCCGTACTTCCTGGGAAGCAGACGTGGCAGGGTGCTGACCTCTTCGTGGTCGTGGCAGATCACGGCGCCGAGGCCGAAGGGCTCGGGGAACTCGTAGTGCTCGCGGCGCCCGAAGATCTCGACGCGCTTGAACTCGCCGTCTTCGAAGAGCAGCGGCGGCTGCGCGCAGTCGGTGTAGAAGGTCTCCTGCGACCACACCTGCAGGGGCACGGGGCTGTCGAAGATCGCGTAATCCTTGATGCGGATCTCGAAGCACCTGTCGAGGTCCTCGTAGCCGTTGGCGGCGAAGGTGTTGGTGACGCCGGGGTCCATGCCGGTGCTGAGCAGCGCGAGGATGCCCTGCCTGGCGAAATCGGGGGCGAGCGTCATCTGGTCGAGGTAGGCCTCGTCGATGGTCTGCGTCTGCGTCTGGCCCTGAGCCATGTCCTGGTAGGCGGCGCCGCACTTGAGGCAGGCGCGCATGAGCGACGTGTTGAACTGCGGGATCACGGCGTTGACGATGAGCTTGCAGCCGTCGCCGGCCTTGGCCACGGCGTCGCTGTCTGAGGCGTTGAGGAACATGGCTTTGGCCTTGCCGGCGCCGACCTGAGCGGCGACGAACCGCGCGCGCTTCTCATCGTAGTCGGCGACGACGATCTCGGTGACGGCCGGGTTGCGACCCAGGTTCCAGGTGATGACCTGACCCTGCATGCCGGCGCCGACGATAAGGACCTTCATCCTCTTCCTCTCCTCGTGGCCTCCGTCGCGGCGCCGGGCGCCGCGAACGAGGTGGCCGTATCGGTGATGGGCCGCGCGGCCCCTTCGGGGCGGCCGCGGCCCGCGTGGCTCCCCGCGATTCTCTCAGAGGCAATCGCGAAGGGCAACCTCCCGGGCAACGATTATCGCAGAGTGCGATGCCATGACAGAGGATAATCGTTGTCCGCATTGCGTCGGTGACCGGTTTTCGCGTGAAGAGCTGGTATCGGCCGCGGCACCGACCGTTGGCTCAGCCGGCTTTCGCGCCACACTCGGCGCAGAACCTGGCCGCGGGCTGCAGCTTGGCGCCGCACTGCGCGCAATGCTTGCCGGTCTTGAGGTCGGCGCCGCACTGCGGGCAGAACCTGGCGTTGGTCTCCTGGGGCGCCCCGCAGGCGGGGCACGAGGCGACGATGCCCTCGCGCCAGTCCTTTTCGGTGAGGTGCTTGTCCTCCGCGCTCATCCTGGCGTGCGCCCACACCTCCTCGACCGACTTGTCGGCCTGCGCCGCGGCCATCTCGACGCCGAGGTCGGGGGCGCACTGCTTGCAGAGGCCCTTCTTCTCGTTCCAGCACTGCTCGCGGCACATCCAGGCGCTGCAGCGCGGGCACTGCACGAACCTGGGGCGGATCGTTTCGGTGGCTTTGCGGAAGGCCTTGTCGCTGGACTTCTCCCAGGCGGCCGATTTGGCGCGTTGCGCGACCTCGGCCGCCTGCCCAAAGAACCCGCCCAGCAGGCCGCCGGCGCCCTCGAGCACGCTTGTCGCCGTGCTCAGCTCAAAGGTGTCGAACTCCGTGCGGTATCCGTTGCCGCAGCGGTTGCAGGTGAACTCGAACTGGAAGCCGTTGTCTGTGCTGAGGTCGTTGCAGTTGTTGGTGAACTCGATGTCGCCTGCCATCTGAGGAAGCCTCCGATCCGGGGCCGCGCGGCCCGCTCCGGGCGCCTGACCTGCGCACGAGTATACGTCGCGCGTGGTAGAACTGGGAGGCCGGCCGCGAGGCGCCGGAGAAATCGCGAGACGGAGGCCGCGCCGTGCACGAGCTGGGTATCACGCAAGGGATCATCGACCGGGCGCGCGACGCCGCGCTGGCCAACGGCGCGCTGCGGGTCACCGACCTCTATCTCACGATGACGCCGGCCGCCGACTTCAGCCAGGACTCCATCGAGATGTACTTCGAGATGCTGGCCGGCGACGACGAGCTCTTTCGCGGCGCCACGCTGCACTTCGATCACCAGCCGGCGGCGGCCACCTGCCTGAGCTGCAGCGACGAGTTCAGCGCGGATGCGCCGCAGCCGGTGTGCCCGCAGTGCGGGTCGCTGCTGGTGCGGCTCGACCCCGACGCGCCGATGGTGCAGCTCACCGACGTCGGTATCGACGACGGCACGGAGGGCTGAGGACGGCCGCCGCGGGAGGACTGCGCGCCGGTCAGGCCCGTCAGGCCTCTGCGCCTGCGCCGTCCGCCGGTTCGAGGAAGTACGAGCACATGGACGGCGCGCCGGCCGCCGCCGCCAGCCGCGTCACCGGCGCCGCGGCCATGGTCGCGGCGAGAAACGCGACGCGCTGCGCGACCGCTGTCATGCGGGCCGCCGCTGAGGCCCTGGGGCCGTTTTCGGCGGCGTAGAAGCGGTGCTTTTGCAGGCCCGGCGCCAGAGAGCCTACGAGCTGCGCCGGGTTGTGCCGCCGCGAGTAGGTCTCGCGGCCGGCCACGCTGAGCCCCGCCTTCGTGGCCGTCTGGGCAAACGTGGCCTCCTCGAAGTGCGTCAGATGGCGCGGCAGGTCGAGGGCCATCCAGCGCGGCCCGAGCAAGCGGGCCTCCGGCGAATCCAGCATGGGCAGGAAGAGCACGGCCACAAGGCCGCCGGGGGCCAGCAACGCGCGCCCCCGGCGCAGCGCCGCGACAGGGTCGTGCAGATGCTCGAACACGCCCGAGAACACGACGGCGTCGAAGGCGCCCTCCGGCAGACGCACGTCTTCGAAGCGACCGGTGAGCACGTCCAGCCCGTGCCGGCCGCGTGCCCGGGCCGCGCCGGGGGCCTGCGGCTCGACGCCCCGCACTCGCCAGCCGTCGGCGCGCAGGGCGACGAGCAGATCCCCGGCGCCGCAGCCGACGTCGAGCAGGCGACCGCGGAGAGGCCGGCGCCGCGCCAGCCAGCGCACGACCTCGCCGTGCCGGCGCCGCCGATACGCGGCCTCGAGCGTTTCGATGACGCCGCTCCGGTCGCTGCCGGAATAGCTTTCCGGGTAGCAGCGGCCGGCCGCCTCCGGCGTCGGCCGCGGCCGCAGGTACGCGAGGCCGCAACCCAGGCAGCGCACGACCGCGTAGCTTTGGGGGTCGCCCGGCGCCAGCCGGTCGCCCGCCCATACGACGACGCGCGCCCGCATGCCCCCGCACAGCGGGCACGGTGCGCTTTCGAAGCCGTCAGGCAGAGGAGGAGTATCGCGGGCAGACACGGGCCGATGCTATCACCGACCGCGAAGCTCGCCGCCGGGTCGTGGCGACTCGTGGAGGACGGCGGCGGCGCGGCGCGCGGTCTGGGAAGATGGATGGTGGAGCATAGCGGAATCGAACCGCTGACCTCCTGGGTGCGATCCAGGCGCTCTCCCAGCTGAGCTAATGCCCCACGAATGGGCCCCCTTGCGGGGACGACATGTTATACGGCATTCCCCTCCGGCGGGCAAGCCAAGCCCGCGCCGGCCGTCGTGCGTACCCCGCCCGGCGTGCGCCGGTGGGGCGCCGCCTGGCGCGGCCGGCGCCCGCCGGGCGCGCCGGACCCACCATCGCTTCCGGCCGGTCCCGGCCATGACGTAGACTGTTCCCGACCTGCGCCCGCCCCCGCCCCGACCCCCTGGATGGTGCTTCGTGAAGATCACCGCCGTACACGTGGAGACGCTCGAGCTCGAGATGGAGGAGCCCTTCGTGATCGCTTCGTCGGCGCTGGCCGCGAGTCCCTGCGACCTGGTGCGCGTCGAGACCGACGAGGGCCTCGTGGGGCTCGGGGAGGCTTGCCCGGCCTACGAGTTCACCGGCGACACCCTGTGGACGGTGCAGGACGTGATCGGCGAGTACCTCGGGCCCTCCGTGATCGGCAAGGACCCGTTCCGCATCGAGGCGATCGTGCATTGCTGGGAGCGCGAGCTGTGGACGGTGGGCAACCAGGCGGCGTGCGCCGCCCTCGAGATGGCGCTCTGGGACCTGCAGGGCAAGGCTCTCGGGCGGCCGCTCTGCGATCTCCTCGGCGGCCGCACCCGGGACGGTCTCGTGGAGGTCATCGCCTTTGGCTGGGACGAGCCCGAGGCGCTGGCCGAGAAGACTCGACGGATGCGCGCCGAGGGCATCACCGTCTTCAAGATCAAGGTCGGCGACCTCCCCGAGCGCGACGAGCAGCGCGTCGCCGCCGTGCGCGCTGCGGCCGGCGCGGAGGCGCGCCTCACCGTCGACGCCAATCAGGGCTGGCTGGACGCCAGGACGGCCGTGCGCGCCATCAGGATGCTGGAACCGTACGGCATCGAGTTCGCCGAGCAGCCCGTGCGCATGGACGACCTCGAGGCGGCGCGCTTCGTGCGCAGCCACGTCGACGTACCGATCGCTCTCGACGAGTCGGTGCGCGGCCCGCGCGAGGCGCTGGCCTGCGTGAAGGCCGGCGCCTGCGACATCTTCGTGGTCAAGCTTATGAAGACCGGCGGCATCCTCAACGCCCTCAAGGTCAACGCCATCGCCGAGGCCGCGGGCGTCAGCATCATGATGGGCAATATGGGCGAGAGCTCGCTGGGCCTGGCGGCGCATTTCCACCTCAATGTGGCGCTGGCCAACGCCACCCACTGCGACGCCGACCTGCCGTGGAGGCCCGGCGGGAACGCGCGCGACATCGGCGGTGGGCTGCGCACCGAACTGCGCGAAGGTGTGTCCACCGTGCTCGTGCCTCACGCGCCGGGGCTGGGCATCACGCTGGACGAGGACGCCATCGCCGCCCAGCGCGTCACGCGCCGCTGGTGACGGGGCCTTCCGTGGACCGCGACGAGCTGCGGCGACTCTGGCGCGAGGCGGGCGCGGCTCACGCCGCTCCGCCGGCGCCCGCCGCGCCGCCGCCGGCCACGTTCATGGCGGCGCCCGCCGCGTCGGCCGACGATCTTCTGGGCGCCGACCTCGCCGTCGTTGGTCTGCCGCTCGGCGGCTGGAGCGACGCCCCCGCGGCGGTGCGCGCCGCCTCTCAGCGCTACGCCGGCTGGCTGGCCGCCGCCGCCCGCGAGACGGGCGTGCGCGTCGTGGACTACGGCGACGTCGCGGTGGATGCCGCCGACCTCGCCGCCACCTTCGTGCGCGCTCACGAGCATCTCGCCGACGTGCTCGCCGCCGGCGCGGCGCCGCTGCTGCTCGGCGGCGATGCGTCCATCACGGCGCCCGCCCTGCAGGTGCTCGCCGGCAAGCTGCAGGGGCGTCTCGGGGTCATCGCCTTCTCGCCGCGCCTCGACCTCGAGATGGAGCCCGGGCGCGCCGCCGCCTCGCGCTGGGCGCGGGCACTCGAGCTGGGCGTCGTCGAGCCGCGCAACTTCGTCGTCATCGGCGAGCGCGGCGGCCCCGATGAGGCCCGGGCGCGCCGCGTCTGCGACGCCCTCGAGGCGCGGCGCTCCTCGGTCGCGGACGTCGTCGAAGCCGGCATCGTCACCGTCGCCCGCGAAGCCCTCGAGGCGGCGAGCGCCGGCGTCGAAGCCATCTACGTCTCGGTCGACCTCGGTGTGGTCGAGGGCGTCGAAGACCCTGTGGGTCTGAGGGCGAGCGATCTCAGCGTGGCGTTGGGCATCGTGAGCGCGTCCCGATTGGCCGGCGCCGATCTGTGCGGGGTCGTCGCCGGCGCCGGGGGCGGCGTCCCGGCGGCGGCGCTCGCCGCGCGCCTGGCTGCGGATATTGTCATCGCGGTGGCGCGCCAGCGCGCCTGAGCCGCCGGTCCTCGCCGCACGCGGCTGCCGCGCTTTCCCACAGGTCTTGGGTATCCCTCCCTAAACGGGAGTTCCATCTCCCCGGGGAGCCTCGGAGCCGACACTTCAAGTGGAGCAAAAGGAATCCCCTGGGAGGATCCACGGTGACTCGCGAGGAAAAGGAACAGGCAGTCGATTCGGTGCTCGCAAGGTACGAGCACCTCGGGGCGACCGTCGTCAGCGACGAGAGCACGCTGTGCCGGCTCCTGCGGAGGCTCGAGTGCCCCGACACCGACAGGGCCGTCGGTGAGTACCTCTGCTCCTTCCTCGCCGTCTAGCCTCGCACTCGACCCCGACCGCCCGACCGCCTGACCGCCCGACCGCCTGGCCGCCCAGAGTGGGCCGCGTCCGTCGCCCAGCAGGGCGCCCCGAACGGCTCCGCCGGCGATTCGCGCGACGCTCCCCAGAAGCACGTGGACGAGCTTGCGTGGGGCAGGCGCCGATCTACTGCGTCGCCGGCGCCTCGCCGGACTTTTCGTGGGCGCCCGGTCCGAACGGCATCACGCGGTCGCGCCCCTGGCGCTTGGCGACGTACATCGCCCAGTCGGCCTTGTCGATGAGCTCCTCAATGAGGGCGGCGTCGTCGGGGAAGACCGCGACGCCCACGCTCACGGTGAGCCCGCGCTCGGGGCCGCCCAGGTCGAGGGCGGCCACCCCGGCGCGGATGCGCTCGGCGACCTCGAGCGCCCCCGCCGGGGTCGTGTCCATGAGGATCACCGTGAGCTCCTCGCCGCCGTACCGCGCCGCGAGGTCGACCTGGCGGATGCAGCGCGACAGGACGCCGGCGACGGCGCGCAGGGCGCGGTCGCCGGCGGTGTGGCCGAAGCGATCGTTGTAGGCCTTGAAGTCGTCGAGGTCGCAGAACAGCAGAGCCAGCGGACGGCCTACCTCCGTGGCGCGAGCCACCTCCTCGCCGAGGCGCTGTTTGAAGTACCGCTGGTTGTACAGCCCGGTGAGGCCGTCGGTCACGGCGTCCACGCGCGCCCGGCCCAGGCGAGCCGTGGCCGACTCGACGATCGCCGAGAGCGCCTGGTCGTGGCCGGCGATGTTGCTGCCCAGCTCGTCGGGCCAGTCGTGGGCGGGAGTGAGATCGGCGCACACGAGACCCACCGGTCCACCCTTGTCGTCGACGACGTCGGCGATGCCGCAGACCCAGATGCCGTAGTCGTCCAGCTCCAGGATGTTGCGCGTGCTCGCCGACAGCGTGACATCGGCGCCGACGCTGGAGCGGTCCGCGGGGTCGCCGAGAGACGAGTGGAGCGCTGGATCCTCTTCGGGATCGCAGACGATCTTCCAGCCGTCGTGCCCGTGCACCATGCTCGTCAGAAAGCGCACCTCGGGAGCGGCGTCGCGGACCTCGCGCAGCGTGGCGGCCATGACGTCGTACTCGGGCCGCCCCTCGTCCCCGCAGGTGGAGAGAGCGATGAGCGCCGCGCCGTCGAGGCGCGTGGCCGCCGTCTCGGCCGCCGCGCGCGCGGCGCCGCGGCGCTCGTCGAGCCTGTCGAGCACGCGCCTGAACGCCGTGACCATCGCGGGGTCGAACTGCTTGCCGCGACAGCGCTCGAGCTCCGAGAGACACTCGGCATAGCCGAGGGCCGCGCGGTGCGGGCGCTCGAAGGACATGGCGTCGTACGAATCGACGATGCACAGTGCTCGCGCCAGCGCGGGGATCGCCTCGCCGGCGAGCCCATCGGGGTAGCCGTGGCCGTCCCAGCGCTCGTGATGGTGGCGCACGGCGAGCACGAGGTCGTCGCTGAACAGGGGGCGGACGATCTCCGCGCCGGCGACCGGGTGGTTGCGGAGCTCCGCCGTCTCGGCGGCGCTGAGGAGCCCCGGCTTGAAGAGGACGCTGTCGGCCACGCCGATGCGCCCCACGTCGTGCAAAAAGGACGCCTCGATGATCTGCGGCAGGCGCTCGTCCTGCCAGCCCAGCTCGCGGCCGAGCAAAAGCATGTAGGCGGCGACGCGCGCGGCGTGGCCGACGGCGTAGTAGTCGCGCGCGTTCAGCGCCGAGATCAGCGCCTTGAGGTTGGCCACGTGCATCGTCTTGATGGTTTCGTAGAGCCGCGCGTTCTTGAAGGAGAGCGCGAGCTGGGCGCCGACACGGCCCAGGAGGTCCCGGTCCGCCGCGGCGAAGGCGTCGCGCTCCCGTGAGGCCAGCGCCAGCGCGCCATTGAGCCGGTCGTCGATCCACACCCCGATAGCGAGCAACGAGCGCATCCCCTCGAGGCCGCCGCCGGCGACCGGGCCGGGATCCTCGCGTTCCAGATCCACGGTGACCACACTCTCGCGAAGAAGCGCATCGCGGAGCGCCGGCGGTACCGCCTCCTCGCCGGCCTCCCGGAAGCGCTCGAAGGATGAAGTGGTCGAATAGATCGCGTCCCATGGCTTGCCGGGCTCGCCGAAAACGAGGCAGGCTTCGCCGAAGGGCACGAAGGCGGCCAGCTCGTGGATGGTGGCCGCGGCGATCGAGCTCGACTCCAGGCTGGAACCGATCTTGACCGCGATGCGGTTGAGCAGCTCGGCTTCCTGGTTGCGCATCTGCAGGTCGGCGAAGAGGTCCGCGTTCGTGACCGCCAGGGCGGCCATGCGGCAGACCGCCTCGACCATGGCGATCTCGTCGTCCGTGAACGTCCGCTCCCGGTCGGTCTCATGGAGCGCGGCCAGGCCGATCACCCGGCTCTCGACGATCAGCGGCACAATGAGCGCGCTCTTCTGGCCGTCGCGAGCCATGTCGCGGCGCTCGACCTCGCTCAGCCTGGGGTCGTCGAGAGTCGCCACGTTGATCACGGAGCGCGAGTCCATGGCCAGGCTGGCGGCCCGCCATGTCTCGAGGTCGTATGAACGCGCGAGCCGGGCCTCGTCGATGCGACCCTCCTTGATGCTGGCCCGGCAGTCCAGCGCCTGCCCGCGGAGCCGGTAGATGTCGCAGGCGCCGACCCGGGCGGCGGCGCACAGACGGCGCGCAGTGGCATCCAGGATGCGTCGCAGGTCGAGCGACGCGGCCAGCTCGAGGCTGGACTCCGCCAGCAGGCGCAGATCCTGGTTGGTCTCGGCGAGGCGTTCCAGGAGCAGCACGTTGGCGAAGGCGCCGGCGACGATCTGCCCGACGCTGCGCGCGAAGTCGAGGTGCTCGGCGTAGTCCCGCGGGCGCTGGTCGAAGATGTCGATGAGGCCGACCAGGCGGTCGTCGCTGAAGAGCGGGATGGAGAGCTCGCTGCCGAAGTCCCAGCGCCGGTAGATCTCACGTTCGCGCGCGGTGAGGCGCGGGTCGTCGGCGCCGGCGAACACCAGCAGATCGCGGCTCTGGGCGGCGCGTTCGAGGCTGGGGAACGCACTCATCGCGAGGGGTTCATAGGCGGCTGGGTCGTCGAAGCCCGGGCGCACATCCAGGCTCACCAGGCAGCGCAGCTCACCGCGCTCGATCTTGTAGATCTCGCAGCACGTCGCCCCGATGGCCTCGGTAAGGCGCCTGGCGACGAAGCGCGCCAGCCCCGAGGGCTCCGTCGTCTGGTTGACACGAGCGCCCAGCGCGACGATCTCGTGGAGGACGCGGTTGCGCCGCTCGAGCTCGTCGAGGCGCTGGTCCTGAGCCAGCACGGTCGCCGCCAGGCGAACGATGGCGCCGATCTGAGGCGCGACTTCGGCGAGGTCTCGCGGGCGGGAGTCGCCGAGCACCATGAGGCCGACCACGAGGCCGTTGCTGAGGAGCGGGATGAACGCGAGGCTGTCCAGGCCGGCGTCACCGGTCAGCGCGGCGCGCTGCTCGGGCGTGAGACGCGGAGCGTCGCGGTCTGCGGGGGCGACGGCGCGGCCGCTGACCACGGCCTGCCGCGCCGGCGGCACGTCCGAGACGCGCCAGCGCGTGCCGGCGGGAGGCGCGCCGTGGCTGCGCGCTCCCTGCACGGCGACGACGCAGGCGTCATCGCCGTGCAGGCTGCTCAGCACGCAGAACGGCGCCCGCGCGACCACGCACACGTCCGCGGCGGTCGCCGCGAGCAAGGCGCGCACGTCATCGCTCGTGAATCCTGCCGTCCCTCTCGCGGGGTCGCGGGCACACGGCTGTCGGCTGACCTCCATGGCTCGCTTATCGGCGGTCAAGCTCGGGCCAGCATAGGACATAACGCCAATCGGCCAAGTCAACGATAATGGTAGGAGGTCCGTCACTCGCGCCCTGCTCCGGCCTCGTCGGCGTGCTCGCCGCGCCCGCCCGCCTGCCCGCCCGGAGTGACGAGCGCCCGGGCGATGTCGGCAAACGCCGCGCCGACCGGCGTCGATGGATCGAGCGCGGCCGGCGCGCCTGTATCGCCGCCCTGTCTGGTCGCCTCATCGAGCGGGATGCGGCCGAGGAGGCGCGAGTCCATGAGGCGGGCGATCTCGTAGGCGCCGCCGCGCCCGAAGATGTAGTGCCGGCCGCCGCAGTCGGGGCAGACGTAGTAGGCCATGTTCTCGACGACCCCGAGCACGTTCTGCCTGGTCATGCGCGCCATCTTGGCCGCCTTGATCGCCGTCTTGGCGGCCGCCTCCTGAGGAGTGGTCACGATGATCATGTCCGCGCCCGGGATCATCTGCGCGATCGTGAGGGCGATGTCGCCGGTCCCCGGCGGGAGATCGATGAGCAGAAAGTCGGGGCTGCCCCACAGCACGTCCCCGAGGAACTGCTCGATGGCGCGGCCCAGCATCGGCCCGCGCCAGATCACGGGCTCGTTGTCGGGCAGGAAGAAGCCCATGGAGACGACCTTGACGCCATGGGCCTCCGGCGGGATGAGCTTGCCCTGGTGCACCTCCGGAGGTACGGCCGCCAGCCCCATCATCAGAGGGACGGTGGGGCCGTACACGTCGGCGTCGATCAGCGCCACGGCGTAGCCCTGCCCGGTCAGGGCGACCGCGAGATTCGTGGTCACCGTGGACTTACCGACGCCGCCCTTGCCGCTGGCGATCGAGATGGTGCGCGTCTTCGAGCCGGGGCCGAAGAGGCTCTGCGTGAGCTCGTGGCGGTCGCTGAGGCGCGCCGCCATGGCCTCGCGTTCGTCGCCCGACATGGCGTCGAGCTTCACCTCGACGAGGCGGCCTTCGGCGATCGCCGAAAGAGCCTGCTCCGCCGCGGCGCGGATCTGATTGCGCAGCGGGCACCCCGCGGTCGTGAGGACGATCGTGGCGCCGACACGCTCGGCGTCGGCGACGATGTCGCGCACCATGCCGAGCTCCACGATGCTGCGCCGGAGCTCGGGATCGTTGACGGCGGTCAGCGCCCGCCGGACGTCTTCGCTGGTCAAGTGATCATCTCCCGCGATCGGTCGTCGGTCTCTCCTCGGCCTCGCCCGCACTACCCGGGCCTTGCGGAAGACACGCGGTGTGACGATACCAGCATCCGCACTCGTCGCGCCCGGCGGCGACGGCTTCACACTATGCGCAGACCCCGTTCACGAGTTCTTCAAACTCACGGGGTATGCTACTGCACGAAAGCAGTTTGGATCCGCCCGCCGGGCGGTCACTGAGCCAGGACACCGACGCTGTGAAGCCCGGTGCGCAGAGAGTAAGGAGAGAGCACATGAGGAGACACTGGAAGATGATCGCCATCGTGGCCGGCGTAGCTGTGGCGGGCCTGTCGGTGGTGGCCGTGGCTGCAGGCGGCACCACTATCAAGAACACCTTCAGCGGTCGCGGGGCCTGCGGCGCGCTGACAAGCAATCCTGAGGCGCTCAAGGCGATGGATGCTCTGCGCACGGAGAACCGCGCGGAGATGCAGGCCTGGTACGCCAGGTACAGCGCCGACCCGACCAGCGCTGAGGCGCAGGCCGCTCACCAGAAGATCCGCGAGGAGCACTGGAGCGAGATGCGCGCCCTGCTCGAGAAGTACAACGTCGCGATTCCGGAGGGCGCGGGTCCTGGGAGCGGCGGCCAGGGCGGCATGATGGGCGGCGGCGGCTGCGGCGGCGGCTGCGGAGGCGCCGGCGGCATGATGGGCAACGGCGGCGGCAACGGCGGCGGCATGATGAGCGGCGCCGGCTTCTGAGGCGCACGCTGACGGAATACCGCTGAACCACCAGAGCGGCGGGGCCGGTGTTTCACGTGAAACACCGGCCCCGCTTGTCGTTACGGCCGTGACGAGAGCCGGTGCCGCCCGCTTCGGCGCTGCCCCGGTTTCGCGCCACACGTGAGGCCGGGGAGCCAGGAGGCGCCTCTCCCGGCCCCCCGGCCCTCGCTTCATCGTGCACACCGGCGCCGCCTCGCTTGGGCTCGCCGACCGCGGCGCATGGGCTGCGGCCGCCCGCCGCCGCCCAGTCCCAGCGTGCTACGCCTTCATATTGACCGGCTCGGGGTTGCCGGCGCCGGTCGCGTAGGTCTCCTTGAAGAGATCCATGAGGATCGGGCTCTGGCGCACGTCCGCCAGAGAGATCTCGGCGTGGTGCTTGGTATAGCCGTTGCCGATGAGCATGGTGGTGTCGGCGCCAATGCCCTCGGCGCCCAGCGCGGCCGACGTGAAGCTCGTCGCCATGCTGAAGAAATAGACCATGCCGTCGTCCTTGGTCGCGAGGACCGAGGCCAGTTCGGTGTCCGGGATGTCGACGCAGTTGATGGTCAGGTCGGCCATCTCGCCGTTCGTCGCCTTCTTGACCTCCTCGTACACGAACAGCTGGTCCGTGGCGCTGCCCTGGAAGATGTGGTCGCAGAACCCGGTCTTCTCCAGGCGCTTCTTGCCGGCGTCGCCGTGCACGAGGCCGATGACCTTGCCGGTGACGCCGACGCGATTGCGGGCCTCGTAGGCGCACAGGAGGCCGCTCTTGCCGCCGGCGCCGATGATGAACACGGTCTGGCTCGGCCTGCAGAGCTTGGCGGCCTGCGCCGGAGCGCCGGCCACGTCGAGGATCGCGAGCGCGAGCGCCTCGTCCATGTCGGCGGGCATCCTGGCGTAGATGCCGGTCTCGAAAAGGATCGCCTGGCCCTTCACCTTGACCTGGCAGGTGTCCTTGTTGATCGAGATGATCTCGTCGACCTTGAGAGGTGTCAGCGACAGCGAGACGAGGGTGGCGATGCGGTCGCCGACCTTGAGGTCGCGGTCGGCGAGCTTGGGGCCGATGGCCGCGACGGTGCCGAGCAGCATGCCGCCCGAGCCGGTGTCGGGGTTGTGGTGCTTGCCGCGCTTGGCGATGATATCGAGGCTGTGACGCGCCATCTTCTGCACGTCGCCGCCCTCGGCCTCCTCGATCTGCGTGAAGCTTGCCGCGTCCACGTTCAGCGTGTCGACGTCGATGAGGATCTCGTTGTCGTAGATCTCCATCGTGTTGTCGATGCGTTTCGCCGGCTGCGGCAGCACTCCCTTGGGTTCAATGACCCGGTGGGCGCCGAACTTGTTGCCTTCCTTCATTCCTTCTCCTTCCCCTCCGGGGTGTGTCCGTGCGCGGCCGCGACGAGCAGCTTCCGCGCGCGGGCATCCTCCGTCGGTCCTCTTAGCCTTCTACCTTGATGACCGAGCCGGCGCCCTGGCCGCCGCCCACGCAGGCGCCGGTGAGGCCGATCGTCTTGCCACGCTTCTGCAACTCGTGGATGAGCGTCACGACCATGCGCGTGCCGGTGTTGCCGAGCGGGTGGCCGAGGGCCACGGCGCCGCCGTTCACGTTGACGATGCCGGGGTCGAGGCCGAGCTCGCGAGTGGCGAGGGCGGCGACGCAGGCGAAGGCCTCGTTGAGCTCGGCCAGATCGACGTCCCCCGCCGTGAGGCCCGCCTTCGTGAGAGCCATCTGGGCGGCCTTGGTCTCGCCGAGCCCCATGATGGAAGGCTCGACGGCGGCGGTGGCGTAGCTCACCAACGTGGCGATCGGCCTGAGGCCCAGCTCGGCGGCCTTCTTGCGCGACGTCACAACGACGGCGCTGGCGCCGTCGCTCAGCGCGGAGGCGTTGCCCGCGGTCACGACGCCGCCTTCTTTGAAGAATGGCTTGAGCTTCGCCATCGACGCAAGGCTGGCGTCGCGGCGCGGGCACTCGTCGGTGTCGATGATCACGGGGTCGCCCTTGCGCTGCGGTATGACGACCGGGACGATCTCGTCCTTGAAGCGGCCGCCGTCGATGGCCGCCACGGCGTTGACGTGGCTCTTGTAGGCGACCTCGTCCTGCTGCTCGCGGGTGATGCCGAACTGTTCGCAGAGATTCTCAGCGGTCACGCCCATGTGGTAGTTGCCGAAGGCGTCCCAGAGGCCGTCCCACACCATGGTGTCGTACATCTCGTCGGTGGGCATGCCCATGCGGTAGCCGCTGCGGCCGTTCTGCAGCGCCCACGGCGCGCGGCTCATGTTCTCCATGCCGCCGACCAGGAAGATGTCGCCGTCGCCGGCCTTGATGGCGTTGGCCGCCATCGCCAGGGCGGAAGCACTGGAGACGCAGACGCGGTTGACGGTGATCGCCGGCACCTCGACGGGGATGCCGGCCTTGATCTCGGCCTGGCGGGCTGAGTTTTGGCCCAGGCCCGCTTGAATGACGTTGCCGAAGATGACCTCTTCGAGCTGCTCGCCCTTGACGCCGGCGCGGCTCAGCGCCTCTTTCATCACCAGGGCGCCCAGATCGATGGCGGGCGTCTTGGCGAAGCCGCCCATGAAGCGGCCTTGCGCGGTACGTACCGCAGAGAGAATGACGACATCGTTGTCAGACACTTGTTCCTCCTCGTGTCGTGAGCGCGCGAGGCCGCGGCCCCTGCCGCGAGATTCCCGCTCTGCTCCACCACACATTGATCGATGGTCGACCTGTCAATGGTACTTCCTCACGCCTCCTCGTGACGGCGGACGACTTCTTGCGCCAGGAACGCCGCGACCTCGAGCGGCGTGGTGCGCGGCCCGAAGCCGGCGTCGTAGCCGAGCTCCTTGGCGAAGGCGTTGTCGATGCGTGGTCCTCCGACCACGATCACGAAGCGCTCGCGCACGCCCTCGGCCTCGAGCAACTCGATGAGCTGGGTGAGGTGCTGGACGTGGATGTTCTTCTGCGTCACGATCTGGCTCACCAGGATCGCGTCGGCATCGCGCTCGAGCGCCGTTCTGAGAAGCTGCGCGCAGGGGATCTGCGAGCCCAGGTTGAGCGCAACCATCTCGGGATAGCGCTCCAGCCCGTAGTTCCCGGCGAAGCCCTTCATGTTCATGATCGCGTCGATGCCCACGGTGTGTGCGTCGCTCTCGACGGCAGCGCCGACGACGCTGAGCTTGCGCCCGAGCTTCTCCTTGATGAGGGCGTTGATAGCGTAGTAGTCCATCTCCTCGACCTCGAGGTAGTCGCCTTTGACCGCGTCGGGGTCGATGCCGGTGTCGGTGCGGCCGTAGGCCACGTAGAAGGTGTACTCGGGATCGATGGCCTTGCACTCGGCGATGCCCACGGTGTGAAAGCCGAGCTTCTCGAGGAACTGCTTGCCGACGTCGGCGGCCTTGATGGAGTAGGCGATCGGGAGGGTGAAGGAGAACTGGATGACCCCGTCGTCACGAGTATCACCATATGGTCGCACCAGCATCAGTGCCCCCCTTCTGCGCCAAACGCATGGCCGCCGGGCGGCGGGCCGACCGGGGCGCCGCTCATGCGGCCCTCGCGCAGCGCCGCGAAGAACGGGTTGAAGTAGTCGGCGGCGACTTTGAAGACGCCCTCGCCGCCGCGTCCGCCCTTGGGATCGCGCTTGACGTCGGCGAACATGCCGCGCGAGAGGGCTTCGAAGAGGCCGATCTCGCGGACCTCCTCGAGCTGCTCGGCGGCCTTCTGAAGCTGGTCGTTGGCGCGCTGCTCGATTATCCCGCCGGGCTTGAACGTGACTTCGTCGGCCAGGTCACGACAGCCCTCGAACACGTACTTGGCGTTCTTGATGCTCAGGTAGCGGTCCTGGAGAAGCGGCGTGTGCAGGGCCTCGGTGAGCATGCCGAGCAGCATGATCTCCTGCCCGGTGAAGATGCCGGTGAAGTTGAACATGCCATCGATGATGTGGCCGTGGAAGATATCGCCCGGCATGTACTTCGTCGGCGGCATGTACTTGAGCGGGTAGCCCGGGAAGAGCTCGCGGACCAGTTGGGCGTCGGCGATCTGATACACGACCTGGTTGGGCTTTGCCGGGTCGATCTCGAAGGCGTGCCCGAGCCCGATCTGCCAGGGCTCCAGGTTGGCGCGCAGCGCGAAGGCCTCGTTGATGAAGTCTGAGCTGACCACCGTGAAGCCCTTCTCGAAGGCGTCGGCGGTGGTGAGGTAGTTGTCCTCGCCGGTGTTGATGATGATGCCGGCGCGGGCGTTGATCAGTCGCGAGAGGTACTGGTCGACGAACGTACGTTCCATGTTGATGTTGCGGAAGATGATGCCGTACATGGAATCGTTGAGCATCATGTCGAGGCGCTCCAGCGCGCCCATGGTGGCGATCTCGGGCATGCAGAGGCCGCTGGCGTAGTTACACAAGCGGATGTAGCGGCCGAGCTCGGCGCCGACGTCGTCGAGGGCGGCGCGCATGAGGCGAAAGTTCTCCTGGGTGGCGTAGGTGCCGCCGAAGCCTTCGGTGGTCTCGCCGAAGGGCACGTAGTCGAGCAGGCTCTGCGCCGTGGTGCGGATGACGGCGATCACGTCGGCGCCGGCACGGGCGGCGGCCTTGGCCTGGGCGGCGTCCTCGTAGATGTTGCCGGTGGCGACGATCACGTACAGGTATGGCTTGACGGCCTCGCCGGTCTCGGCGACGAGCTCGTTGCGGCGCCGGCGAACGGCGTCGATGCGAGCGACGCCCTCGCGGGCGAGCTCCTCGGCGCGCGCCTCTGCGGCGGCGCGCCGCTCGCGCGGCACTTCCGCCAGGGTCAGCTCGCCGGCAGCCACGCCCTCGGCGGCCTGCTGGGCGCTCGTGCCGGTCTGCAGCATCAGGTCGACGAGGGGCCGCATGATGCCGCCCGGGAGCAGCTCGCGGGCATGCTCGACGACGATGTTGACCAGCGGCACCTCGATCTCGTTGACGCCGGCGATACCGAGCAGGCGGAGCGTGGCGCGCTCGGTGGTGTCGGTCGTGTGCTCCTCGATGTGCTGCTGGATGTCGTCGGCGATGGCGTCGGCGGCCGCGCGGGCGCGGTCGACCAGGGCGCCGTTCAAGCGGAGCGCATCGTTCACTGCATCACCCTCTTTTCGTCAGGAGAGACCACCTCGGACTGCCGCGGCTCGCCGGGTAGCGAGGCGCGGCCGTTGACGACGTCGAACACGGGCACGCGGTCGCCCACGGCGCCGGCGACCGCCTCGAAAAAGACCTTGGGCCGATAGGGCTGTGGTACGCGGAACGGGTTGGCGGTAACGGCCAGCACGCGCAGCGCCGCGAGCACTTCGAGGGCGATGCCACGTTTGCGGAAGCGCTGCACGGAGGTGGCCGGCAGCACGAGCACCGTGGCGTCTCGCACGACGACGCGCAGCTCGCGGCGTGGCGGCAGCACGCGCGTGAAGTCCTCCACGAACTCCTGCGTGAGGGCGCCGCCGATGTAGAGCGTGCGCGTACCCAGCCGTTCGACCTCGCGGGCCACCGTGACGCCCTCTCCGACCACGGTGCCGAGCTCCAGCGGCGTGACCTCCCCGCGGCCGCCGAAAGACAGGGCGCGCGCGCCGTGCGCCAGGTACGGCGCCAGCTGCGCGCGCGTCTCGTTGGACACCGCGGGCAGCAGCAACATGTCCAGGGTCGCCGCCGTGGTCTCGAGCACGTCGTCGAGTGTGTCGCCGACCATGCCTCCGGTGGCGACCACGACACCGTCGCTCACGCGTGGCGAGGCGCTGCCGATGCGGTTGATGGCGCCGTCCACAAGCACCTGCTCGGCGCCGTGCGCCTGGAGCCGTTCGATGGTCACGCGCAACTCCGCCAGCGTCGTCGGTCCGCTGACCTCGACGTGGCCGTCGCTGCCGGCGCGTCCGATGATCACGCGCCCCAGGGGGGTGTGGAACGGCAGCTCTTCCAGTACCTCCATGACGTACCGCGAGCGCTCGAGCGAGCCCCGCGTGGTCGCCACGAGGGTCCCGGCCGGCGGCGCGATGCGCGGCTTCGCCAGACCGGTGAGATGGTCGACGCGCTCGCCGTCGAGGCCCAGGGAGGTGAGGCCGAACAGGTGCGGGCAGTTCGCCATGAGGGCGTTGACGACGGTGGTCTTGCCGGCGTTCTTGACGAGGCCGATGACTGCCAACGAGCGGCTGCCCGAGCCGGCGATGATGTCGTAGAGGGCGTCGATGGTGGCCGCGTCTGGGCGCGTCCCGGTCGCGTCGCCGCCGCCGCGGATCATCCCCCGCCTCCGGTGGAGCGGCCGGTCGCGCGGAGCGCGCTCTCCGACTGGGCGGCGGCGTGCGGCGGGTGCACGCCGGCCACGTCGCCGTGGCGGATCTCCTTGAGGTAGCTGAAGATCGTGTAGCGCGAGAGGTCGAGAGCCTCGGCGACCTGCTCGGCCGAACGCTTGACGAGGAAGGCGCCGCGCTCCTCGAGGCGCTTGACGACCTCCGTCTTCTGTTCGCGCGACATGGCGGCGGGCGTCTTGCCCATCTCGGCGAGGATCCTGGCGATCATGCCGGCGACCACTTCGCGGATGTCGGCGGCGAAGATCTCGCCGGTCTCGGGGGCGGCGCCGCTGTCGAGGCGGCCGATCGCCGTCACGTTGGCGAGCGTGCGCTGCGCCTGGACGAGCTCGGAGATGTCGAAGTTGAGGCCGAGCAGGCCGAAAGGCTCGCCGCCTTCGTCGCGCAGCGTCACGGCGAGCGATTTGAAGATCTTGCCGTCGTGCGACGAGATGTAGAGGCGCACGTCCTGCGTCTCGTCGGGGTGGCGCAGGCTGCGAAGCATGCGGTCGGTGGGTACGTCGCCCACGGCGCGCCCGGTGACGGCGCCGTTCTCGATGGCGACGATGGAGTGAGGCAGCCGGCCGATGTCGTGAAGGACGACCTCGCAGTCGGGGCCGAGCATCTCGGCCAGACCCTGCACGATGGGGAGCAGCACCTGCATGCGGGCATCGAGCGGCTGCTTGAGCAAACGACCCTCCAGTCGCGGCGGCTTGGTGCGGCGGTTCCCCAAGGCGCCCATGCGACCTCGGAGCACAGGTATACACCGGCGGGCGCGTGCTTGTCAAAAAAGGTGGGGCATCTACCCGGATTAGTGGGGATACCCGTACGCACCAGCGGGCGGGCGGCGCCTGCGCGCCGCCCGCCCGCTGCCCTCAGTCGGCCGGTGTATCGGCGTTCCTCAGAGGTTCGCCGGCCGCTCCGCGAGCGTGACCGTGACGTCCTGCGTCTTGCCGTCCCGCTCGATCGTGAGCGTGACCTTGTCGCCGGGCTTCTTCTGCGTGAGGAAGGCGATCAGCTCGTCGGCGCTTGCGATGGTCTGCCCGTCGGCGGCGGTGATCACGTCGCCGCCGATGGTGAACTGCTGGCCCTGGACGGTGACCGTCTGGTCCCCGGCCTGGATGCCGGCCGTGGCGGCCGGGCTGTCCGGGTAGACCTTCTCGACCAGAGCCCCGCCCTGCGTCTTCATGTTGAAGGTGCTCGCGACGTCACTCGTGAGGGTCTGCAGGCCGACGCCCATCCACGCGTACTGGACCTTGCCCGTGGCGCGCAGCTGATCGAGCGAACGAATGGCGGTGTTGATCGGCACGGCGAAGCCGAGACCATCGTTGCCGCCGCCCTGCGAGGCGATCTGCTCGTTGATGCCGATCACCTGGCCGTCGCCGTCGATGAGCGGTCCGCCGGAGTTGCCCTGGTTGATGGCGGCGTCGGTCTGGATGCCGTTGGGGATCGTCTGGCCGTTGGGCGCCTGCAGGCTGCGGCCCGTGGCGGAGACGATGCCCGAGGTGATCGAAAAGTCGTAGCCCAGGGGGTTGCCGATGGCGACCACGGGCTCACCGACGGTGACCTTGGAGGAATCGCCCAGCGGCAGCGGGTTGAGCGTCACGGCGCCGGGGTCGACCTTGATGACGGCGACGTCGCTGCCGATGTCCACGCCCACGAGCTCGCCCTTGACGCGCTGCGTCTCGGAGCCGCCCTTGTTGAAGACCACGGTGACCCCGCTGGCCTGCTGGCCGTTCTCGTTGACCACGTGCGCGTTGGTGAGGATGTAGCCCTCCTTGTCGACGACGAAGCCGGTGCCCAGCGCCTGGCCGCTCTGCGCCTGCCCGAACTGGTCGGCGCCTGCACTGGCGAAGTCGGACAGCACCATGACGACGCCGCCCGAGAGGTTCTGGTAGATCTGCTCGGGCGACTGGCCGGCGCCGGTCGTTGGGGCGTAGACAGCCGGCGTCTGGGCGGTCCTCTGCACGACCGTCTGCTTGACCTCTCCGAAGTCGAACACGAGCACGAGGACGAGGACCACGAGGGCGGCGCCGACGGCTCCGCCCCCGAGCCCTACAAGGAACCCTCTCATCTTGATCATCGCTGTCCCTTCGTTATCACGGCTGGTGGGTGGGGAGGCGGCGCGGCCGCAGCCGGCCGCCGCCCTCTCGTTGCCCACGATGATGTCTGTCGGGTGTTAACTGCTCACGGGGGCGTGTTGCGTAACGCCTCTGGAGTGATTAAGGATTATGAATCGGCGCTCTGGGCGCGCCGCCGAGGCGCGCGCGGCAGCCGCACGGAGAAGCTCGCGCCGCCGCCCGAGGCGGCGCGGATGCCGCCGCCCATCATCTCGGTGAGCTCGCGGGCGATCGAGAGACCCAGCCCGGCGCCCGAAGTGGTGGCGCGCTCCTCGCTGCCGCGGTGAAAACGCTCGAAGACGTGCGGCAGCTCCGCCGCCGGGATGCCGGGCCCGTCGTCGCTCACGACGATCGTCGCCCACAAGGCGTCGGCGCTGCTGGCCACACGTACGCTGCTGCCTTGCGGCGAGAACTTGACGGCGTTGTCGACGAGCGCGCGCAGGACCTGCGCCAGGCGCTGCTCGTCGCACCACGCCGTCACGGCCTCACCGTCATCGACGGCGAGCGTGAGCGCCTTGGCCTGCGCCAGCACCTGGAACTCGTCGAGGACGGAGCGGGCGACCGCCGCGAGATCGACGTCCTCGGGCTGCATCTCGATGGAGCCCGCCTCCACCCGCGAGAGGTCGAGCATGCTCACGGCGAGATTGCGCAGGCGATCGACCTGCTGGCGCATGAGCTGCAGGAACTCGCGCTGCTCGTCGGCGTTCACGTTGCCTTCGTCGATGAGTTCGAGGAAGCCGGCCAGCGAGAAGAGCGGCGTCTTGAACTCGTGCGAGGCGTTGGCGATGAGGTCGCGGCGGGCGCGTTCGAGGCGCGCCTGGGAGGTGACGTCGCGCAGGACGACGATCGAGGTGAAGTCGGCGGCTCCGGCCACCGGGTACGTGGTGGCCTCCAGCGTGCGCTCGCCGTGCACGAACACCACGGCCTGCGTCTCGTCCTCGCGGCGTGACTCGTGCCACGCCTCGGCGACATCGGCCGGGAAGGTCTCGTCGAGCCCGGCGCCGACGGGCACGGGCTCGTCCAGCAGCTCGGCGGAGGCCGGGTTGGCGATCGTGACCGTGCCTTCGTCGGAGAGGCCGATGACGCCCTCGCTCAGGTCGTTGAGCAGCACCTCGACGCGGTCGCGCTCGTACTCGACCTGGGCGAAGGCGCCGCGCAGCCGCACGGCCATGATGTTGAAGGTCGCCGCCAGTTGCCCGATCTCGTCCTCGATGGTGACCGCCACCGTGGCCGTGAGGTCGCCGCCGGCGATGGCCTCGGCGCTGCGCTCGATGCGCTTCAGGCGCCGGGCGATGAAGTACGAAGCCAGATAGCCGAGCAGGAGGCTGACGCCCATCGCCAGGACAGTGGCGAAGAACAGCTGGCGCTGAACGGCCGCCACGGCGGCGTCGACGTCGTTGAGCGGCGCGATGACGAGCACCACGCCGACCACCGTGCCTTGGCCGACGTTGGGCGCCACCAGCGGCACTGCCGTCGCGGCGAAGCGGCCGGCGCGCGTCTTCACCACGCCCTGCACGACCTTGGCCGACGTAAGCGCTTCCGCGATCATCGGGTAGTCGCCGACGTCGGCCGGCCCGGCCCCGAGGGTGTCGTAGCGCACCACCTGGTTCCCCGTGAGGACGACCACGCGCGCGTTGAGCCGCATGCTCAGACGGCCGACCCAGTACTCCAGCGACGCGCGGTCGGCGATCCACTGGATCACGGTGTCGCTGGTCAGCTTGGCGTTGCCGCGCTGGTCCACCAGCTTCAGCTGGTCAAGCCTGTTGGCGAGCGGCGGCACCACGTAGGCCCAGGCCACGATCATGGCCAAGGCCACGAGCGCGAGGATGAGGATGGTCAGCCAGTTCTTGACAGAGCGGAACATGCAGGTCGGGCGCGCCCGGCGCGCCCGCGCCTCCTAGAACTCGCGGAACTTGTAGCCGATGTTGCGGACCGTGAAGATGAACTCCGGATCCTTGGGCTCGTTCTCGAGCTTCTCACGCAGGTGGCGGATGTGCACGTCCACGGTGCGCGCGTCACGATAGTCGGAGTCGCCCCACACCAGTTGCAGCAGCAGTTGCCGGCTGTAGACGCGGCCCGGGTGAGAAATCAGGGTCTTGAGGATCTCGAACTCGATGTAGGTCAGGTCGATCTTGGCGTCGCGCAGAATCACATTGCGCTTGAGCAGATCGACCTCGAGCCCGTCGACCCTGACGACCTCCTTCTTGGCAGCTTCGGCGCTGCGGCTCATCTGGGCGCGGCGCAGCTGGGCGCGCACGCGGCTGCGGAACTCACGCAGGCTGAACTTGTCCTTGGTGATGTAATCGTCGGCGCCGATCTCGAGGCCCAGCACCTTGTCGAATTCGTCGGATTTGGCGGTGAGCATGATGATGGGGACGATGCTCTGCGCGCGGATGCGTCGGCAGACCTCCATGCCGTCCACGTGCGGCAGCATGAGGTCGAGGATGACCAGATCGAAACTCTCGCGGGCGAAGCTCTCGAGAGCCTCCTGGCCGTCGCGAGCAGTGACCACCTGGTAGCCCTCTTTCTCGAGCGGGAAGCGCAGCAACTTGAGGATGGCCTCCTCGTCATCGACCACCAGGATGCGGGCCCCATCGTCTGCCATCACTCCTCCCTCTTCTCGGTGCGGTCGCGCTCGCGCGGCGCAGCCAGACCGCGGGCGCGAAAAGCGGCGCCCACGGCCGTGGCGATGGCCTCGCACCCGGCGAGGTCGGCGCCGGGGTAGTCGACGGCCGTCAGTGTCGTGTGAATGTCATGCTGCACACACTGTTCGGCAAACTGGATGACAGCCCTGTGCGCCTTGTCGAAGAGCGGCCGGCAGATGCGGTCGTAGCTCTCGGGGTCCGCGGCGTTGAGGCTTACGGTGACGGCGCCAAGGCCGGCCGCCGCCAGGGCCGCCGGCACGTCCGCGTCTGGGTTCAGCAGCTGCCCGTGCCCATTGGTGTCCAGCCGGGCGGGGATGCGCCGCAGCCGCAGCCACTCGGTGACGGCGAGCACGACGTCGAGGCGCATGGTCGGCTCGCCGAAGCCGCAGAAGACGACTTCGCCGGCCGGGCCCTCGAGGAACTCGAGCTCGATGGCCTGGGTGACGTCGTCGAAGTCGGGCTCGTGCGCAAGGGTGAGCACCTCGCCGTAGACGCCGTCGGTCCATGCGCGCAGGCAGAACGTGCAGTCGCTGGAGCAGCGGTTGGTGATATTCAGGTAGATGGCGCTCCCGCTGCCACGGTAGGCGATGGTATCGGGGCGCGTGAGAGGTCGTGTCATGGCGTGTGGCCGGGGGGACTGCCCGGGCGAGGGCCGTCGGTCGGCAGGCTGAGTATAGCAGGGTAGAATGAGCGCCCTGTGAACGACACGACCGCCAGACTCGTCGACCTGAGCGCCCGCCTGCGCGAGGTCGTCCTGCCTGCGCTCGGCCGGCACGCCGCGCGCGATCACGCCGGCATCGCCGTCGGCGGCGACGTCACCTTCGGCATCGACGAGCTTGCCGAGAAGCTGCTCGTCGAGCACATGCGCGACGAGCAGCCCACGTGGGCCTTCTACTCGGAAGACGGCGGCCTGCAGGGCGCCTCAGATCCGGAGCTCATCCTCATCGTCGACCCCATCGACGGCACGCGCCCGGCCGCGGCCGGCTTCGAGATGGCCTGCGTGAGCATCGCCGCCGTGCCGCCCCTGCCGGCGCCGACGATGGGCGACGTGGTGGCCGGCGTGGTGCGGGAGATCAAGGGCGGCGACCTCTTTGTCGCCGAAAAAGGCGCCGGCTTCACCATGACGCGCTCCTCCGGCGCCGGCATCCCGTTCCTCCCCACCGGGCGCACCGATCTCGAAAGCCTCTTCTGGTCGCTCGGTTTCCGCGGCCGGCCGGCGGTGATCCTGGCGCGCGTCCTCGAGGAGCTCATCGACGCGTCGTCGGTGGGCGGCGCGGTGTTCGACCTCGGGTCCGCGACCTGGTCGGTGACGCGCGTCCTCACCGGGCAGCTCGACGCCTACGTGGACATCGGCCCGGCGATCATCGCGGCGCACCCGTGGGTCGCTGCGGAGTTTCGCCGGGTGGGGCGCGGCAACGTCCTCTGCAACTCGCCTTACGACCTGGCCGCCGTGCACATCCTGTGCCGGGAGGCCGGCGTGCCGATCGGCGACGCCGCCGGCCGGTCGCTCGACGACAAGCCCGTGCTGGGCTCCAGCGCCGAGTACCAGATGGCCTGCATCGCCGCGGGCAATCAGGAGCTTCAGGACGGCCTCATCGAGGTCGTTCAGCGCGGCCTCCGCAATTTGCCCGACCGGCGCACGCCGTGACGACGCTCCCCGAGCACGAGGCGATGCTCTACGAGCGTCTTGAGGACGGCGCCGTGGAGTGCCACGTCTGCCCGCGCCTCTGCCACATCGCGCCCGGCAAGAGCGGCGTGTGCCGGGCGCGCGCCAACCGCGACGGCACGCTGTACGCGATCACCTACGGGCGCGTCTGCAGCGTGGCCGCCGACCCCATCGAGAAGAAGCCGCTCTATCACTTCTTCCCGGGCTCGACGGTGCTCTCGCTGGGCAGCGTGGGCTGCAACTTCACCTGCCGTCATTGCCAGAACTGGCAGATCGCCCACGCCGACCCCGGCGAGGTGGCCCGCGACCTGCGCGCGCTGCCCATCCGCAACCTGCCGGTGCTGGCCGACCACAACGGCTGCCAGGGCGTGGCGTGGACGTACAACGAGCCCACGATCTGGCTCGAGTACATCCTCGACGGCGCCCAGCTCGCTCACGAGCACGGCCTGTACACGGTGATGGTTACCAACGGCTACATCACCGCAGAAGCTCTGGATGTGCTGGCGCCGCACATCGATGCGTACCGCGTCGATGTCAAGGGCCGCAGCGACGAGCAGTACCAGGAGCTGTGCCGCATCCGCGACATGTCGCCGGTGCTCGCCGCCGCGGCGCGCGCCAGGCTGGTGCACGGCTGCCACGTGGAGATCGTGACCAACGTCATCCCCACGTTCAACGACGACGACGAGACCCTGGGCGGTATCGCCGCGTGGATCGTCACCGAGCTGGGAGCGGAGACGCCCTGGCACGTCACGCGCTTCTCGCCGTACCTCGACTACGCGCATCTCTCGCCGACGCCGATCCCCACCCTGGAGCGCGCCGTGCGCATCGGTCACGACGCCGGTCTGCGCTTCGTGTACCTCGGCAACGTGCCCGGTCACGAGGGCGAGAACACGGTGTGTCCGAATTGCAGACGCCTTCTCGTGCGGCGCACCGGCTACGCGGTTGAGGATGTCGCCCTGCGGGGAACACTCTGTGCGATGTGTGGGCAGAACGTGAACGTCCGTACGACCCTCAAGTGAAAGCCGGACAGCTCGCCAGTCCCTGAGCCGATTGGATCAGCCCCCGTGAACGACTACGTGAAGCTCGACATCCCCGCCAAGGCCGAATACGTCGTGCTCGGCCGTCTTGCTCTTGCGGGCCTGCTGCGGGCGCGCGGCTACTCCGAAGACGCGGTCGCCGATCTCAAGCTGGCGCTCACCGAGGCGTGCTCCAACTCCGTGAGGCACGCCTACGATCACGCCGACGGCCAGGTGCATCTGCACTTCACCGTGCATCCCGACCGCGTGACCATCGAGATCCTCGACGAGGGCGGCGGCTTTCACGAGGACGACATCGACTGCCCCGAGTGCCAGAGCATGCCCGAGATCAAGCTGAGCGATGGCGGCATGGGCATCTCCATCATCCGCGCCGTGGTCGACGACTTCGACCTTCGCCGGCGGGACGGCGGCGGCACGGTGCTCGTGCTCACCAAGATGCTCGACGCCTGACGGCGTCGTCCCCCGCTCGCATCACCGGCGTCGGCGGCCTGGCGCGCGTCCGCGCAGCGCCTGGGGTTTAGCCGCGGCGCGGGGCACGGAACAACGGAGGCACCACACAGGTTTCTGCGACCGGCCATGGCGGCTTCGCCGTGGCCGTCGAAAGGAGGGCGCTTATGCTCACCCCGCCGCCCCAGCGCAAGGTGGCGCGCGTCGTCTTCGATGAGTCCCACGGCGAGGCCTGGTCGATCCGGCCTGACACCGCCGTGGCCCTGCGCCCCGAGCATCCCGCGGCCGCGTCGTATGCCGCCGCCGCCGCGGCCCTCGCGGACCGCGACTTCGAGGTGGCGGCGCACACCGGCGGCTCACTGGCCGACGGCGTGCTCGATGCGGCCGACGTGCTCGTCATCGCGCATCCGTCCGCTCCCCAGTGGGAGCGCACCGTCGGCGGCTCGCCGCTGCTCTCCGCCGCGGAGATCGCCGCCATCGCGACGTTCGTCGCCGCCGGTGGCGGTCTTGTGGTGCTCGGCGAGACGGAGGAGGACAAGTACGGCGCCAACCTCAACGAACTGCTCGCGAGCTTCGGCGTCCGCCTCGAGAACGCGACCGTCCGCGACTACGGCGACGCCGGCGACGTGCCCACGTGGGTGGCCGCCGAGCCGGCCCCCGACGCCGACGCGGCGACGGTGCTGCACCTCGTCGACGAGGTGCGCTTCTACCGCGCCGGCGCGCTTGTCGCCGACAGGCCCGGCGCGGCGCTGCTGCGCGCGAGGGCCACCGCGCAGCCCCCGGTGGCCGCATTGCTCGCGGCCGTCGCCCACGGCGCCGGCCGCGTCGTCGTGGCGGCCGACGCGGACCTGTTCGGCGACGACTTTCTGGACCGTCACGATCACCGGCGGCTGTGGCTCAACCTCTTCTACTGGGTGTCTCTGGCCGCTTTCCGCGCCGCTCCCGCGCCGCTCGTCTCCGCGGCGGCTCAGGATCCGGCCTGGCGCCGGCTGCGCGACGAGACCAACGCGCTGCGCCTGCTGCAGGAGCCCAGGGGCGAGGTCGATGCGCAGCGTCACGACCTCGCCGGCGTTGGCGCCCACGTCGCGGCCATGATCGCGTGTCTCGGCGCGCTGGCGCCGCGCTTTCCCCACCAGAAGGAGTACCTGGCGCAGGTGCCCGTCGACCTCAGAGCATGGGTCGACGGCGGCTGCGCCAGGCCCGACTTCACGGCCTCGCTGGCGCTGTTTCGCCCCGAACAGCAGCGCCGCGATGGCGTGGAGCACCTCGCGGTCTTCCCGATGTACACCCCCAACGGCTCGGCGGACACGCGCTTCGAGGCGCTCATCGTGCGCACGCCGTGGCCCGCGTTCGTGGCGCAGCTCGAGCGCGACGAGTTCGACAACGGCAAGTTCGTGCCGGTCCAGCTGGTGGACTACACGGACGGCTACGACAGCGAATGCGCCGTCCTCTTCCCCGAGACCGTCAGTCTGGCTGCCCGGCCCACCAACAACTTCGGCGGCATCTTCTGCGATCGCGAGTCGTCGCGCTTCCGTCGGGCCACTGCCGCCGGCGCGGAGGCCCTGCGTATCGACCTGCCTCCCGACGCACAGGCCCTCGTGAGCTCGGCCGACCTGGCCCTCGAGACGTACATCATGTGGGATCTCATCCACGACCGCTGGCACAGCCACGGTGAGCTGCCCTTCGACCCCTTCATGATCCGCCAGCGGCTGCCCTACTGGATGTACTCTCTTGAGGAGCTGCGCGTGGACCTCGCCACCTACGGCAGCGCTGGTGAGCTCGTACGCCGGGGGTTCCCGTTCGCGCGCTACGTGCAGTACGCGATCCTCTTCGACCGTATCCTGCGCTTCCCTATCACCGGCAACCGGGTGCGCAACTACGACGGGCTGGGGGGCCAGATGCTCTTCGCCTTTCTGCACCAGCGGGGCGCGCTGCGCTGGTCGGACAACCGGCTCACCGTCCACTGGGAGCGGATCGAAGACGAGGTGGCGGCGCTGCGCGAGCGCGTCGAGACGCTGTATCGCGGCGGCATCGACCAGAGCAAGGTCTCCTACTGGGCCGCCGCCCACGATCTGGTGGCCGAGCTCGTCGCGCCCAACGTCGCCTCGGCGTGGACGCGGGAGTCGCGCGTGGTGTCGGACGAAGCCGAGCCGCGCGCCTGGATCGACCGCGTGCTCGACGACGAGTTCCCGCTCAGCACCTTCTACTTGTCGCTGCAGACGAAGCTGGCGGACATCGCCAACGCGGCGCGGGAGCCGGCGCATGTCTGAGGGTCCGGCTCGCGAACGCCGCCTGGTGCTGTTCGCCAGCGACAACTACGCGGGCGTGCACCCCGCCGTGCTCGCGGCGATAGCCGCGGCCAACGGCGGTTTCGCGCCCGCCTACGGCGACGACGACTGGACGCTCGCGCTGCAGGAGCGCATGCGCGAGGTCTTCGGCGACGTCGACACGTTCCCGGTCTTCAACGGCACCGGCGGCAACGTCACGGCGCTGGCCACGGTGATGCGGCCCTTCGAGGCCGTCATCTGCGCCGCGACCGCGCACATCAACGTGGACGAGTGCGGCGCGCCGGAGCGCTTTGCCGGATGCAAGCTCGTCGATCTGCCGACCGCCGACGGCAAGCTGACGCCGGAGCTCGTGCGCGACGCCGTCGTGGGCATCGGCGACCAGCACCACGTGCAGGCGCGGGTGGTCTCGATCACGCAGCCGACCGAGCTCGGCACGGTCTACACGGCCGCTGAGACGGCCGCCCTCGCCGAGGTCGCGCACGCCGCCGGCCTGCTGCTGCACGTCGATGGCGCCCGGCTCCCCAACGCCGCCGCCGGTCTGGAGACGGGTCTTCGCGAGATCACCGCCGACTGCGGCGTGGACGTGCTGACCTTCGGCGGCACCAAGAACGGGCTGCTCGGCGGCGAGGCGGTCGTCTTCTTCCGCCGCGACCTCGCCGCGCGCTACCTTTTCGTGCGCAAGCAGGGGATGCAGCTGGCCTCCAAGATGCGCTACGTCTCGGCGCAGCTCCTGCGCCTCCTCGAGGGCGAGCTGTGGCGCGAGACCGCCGGTCACGCCAACGCGATGGCGCGGCGGCTGGCCGCCGCGGCCGCCGAGGTCCCCGGCGTGCGCGTCGCCTACCCGGTGCAGGCCAACGCCGTGTTCGTCGCCCTGCCCGCGGCGGTCACGGAGCGCCTGCTCGAGGACTATCGTTTCTACACGTGGGACGAGAAGGCGGGCGTGGTGCGCTGGATGTGCTCGTGGCAGACGACGTCCGAGGACGTCGACAGGCTCGCCGCAGCGCTGCGGCGAGCCGCCGTCACCGGATGACTGCCGGCGCCGGCGGAGTGGTGGCGTACGCGACAATCGATGAGCTGGCCGCGGCGTTCGGCCTCACGGAGGCTCAGGCCGCGGCCTTGTCGCGCTATGCGGACCTGATGCTCGCCTGGCGGCGCGGCAACGTCACCGCGCTGCGCACCCGCGCGGCGATCGTGAGCACGCTCTTTGGCGACGCGCTCGCGCTGCTCGACGTGCCGCGGCTGCGCGAGCGGATCGGCGCCGCTTGGCTCGACCTGGGAGCCGGCGCCGGCGTCCCTGGGATTCCTCTGGCGGTGGCTGTGCCCGCCGCCGCGCTGACGTTGCTCGACGCGGCCGCCGGCAAGTGCGCCTTCCTCGAGGCGGCCGTCAAGGAGGCTGGGCTGGGCGCGCGCGCCGCCGTGGTCTGCGCGCGCAGCGAGCAGCACGCCGCCGCCGGGCAGTCGGGCCGCGAGGCGTACGGCGTCGTGCTGGCCCGGGCCGTGGCGCCTCTGCCGGCGCTCGTCGAGCTGGCCGCCCCCCTGCTCGCGCCCGGCGGCGTGCTGCTGGCCAGCAAGACCGCGCGGGCGGTGCGCGAGGAGGGGCCCGGCGGCGCGGCCGTAGCCAAGCTCTGCGGCCTCGCTCCCGGGCCTGTCGTACCGCTCTCCCGTTCGCCCCTCGACGATGCCGTGTGCGCCGTCTACCTGAAGGTCGCGGCCACGCCGAAGCGCCTGCCGAGACGCGAGGGCCGGGCCGTCAAACACCCGCTGGCCGGCTGAGCCGCCGCCGTTCCATCTGCTAGTATCGGTGCCCCGCGAAAGGAGCCCGGTGACCCGCGTCATCGCCGTGACCAACCAGAAGGGCGGGGTCGGCAAGACCACCACCGCCGTCAACCTCGCCGCGTGTCTGGCCGAGGCCGGCTTCGACGTGCTTCTCGTCGACATGGACCCCCAGGCCAACGCCTCGGCCGGCCTGTCGGGACGCGCCGACGACGCGCGCCTCAGCAGCTACGGCGTGCTCGGCGGTGCGGCCGGCGTCGCCGAAGCGACGGTGGGCACCGTGCTCGATCATTTGTGGCTGCTCCCCGCCTGCCCGGACCTCGCCGGCGCCGTCGTCGAGCTGGCCAACGCCGACGGCAACGAGTACGTGCTCGATTACGCGCTCACCGGTCACGTGAGCCAGTTCGACTTCGTGTTCATCGACTGCCCGCCGTCGCTCGGCGTGCTCACCGTCAACGCGCTGGTGGCGGCGCGCGAGGTCCTGATCCCGGTGCAGGCCGAGTACTACGCCCTCGAGGGCCTGGCGCAGCTGCTCGAGACGGTGGAGCTCGTGCAGGAGCATCTCAACCCCGAGCTCGCCGTCCTCGGCGTGCTCGTGACGATGTATGACGGCCGCACGCGCCTGGGGCGCGAGGTCGCCGGCGAGGTCCGCGAAAACCTCGGCGCCGGCGTCTTCGACACGGTCGTCCCGCGCAACGTGCGCCTCGGCGAGGCGCCCAGCCACGGGCTGCCCATCTCACGCTACGATGCGACCTGCGCCGGCAGCGACGCCTACTTCGATCTCGCCAAGGAGGTCGTGTCTCGTGCGTGAGAAGAAGGCCCTGGGCAAGGGTCTGAGCGCGCTGATCGGCGAGGGCAGATCGACGGTCGGTCGGGCCGGCGGCGCCGGTGGCGAGGGCCGCCTGCGCGAGCTCCCGCTCGCCGAGATCGCCGTCAACCGCCGTCAGCCGCGGCGCTCCTTCGCCGCCGCCGAGCTCGAGGAGCTGGCGGCGTCAATCCGGGCGCTCGGCGTCGTACAGCCGGTCGTAGTGCGGCCGCTGCTGCCGGCTGCGCCGCCGGCGGCCGCCGGGGATGCGGCGCCCACGCCGGCCGGCAAAGCGCCCACGCCGGCCGCCTCAGGACACCGCTACGAGCTCATCGCCGGCGAGCGCCGGCTGCGCGCGGCCGGCTTGGCCGGACTCGAGTACATTCCGGCGCTGGTGCGCCCCGCCGACGAGATCGCGTCCCTCGAGATCGCCCTCGCGGAAAACGTCGCCCGCGAGGATCTCAACAGCATCGAGGAGGCGCAGGCCTACGCCTCGCTGGTCGACGAGTTCGGGCTCACCCACGAGCGCGTCGCCGAGCTCGTGGGTCGCAGCCGGGCCGCGGTCACGAACCTCCTGCGCCTGCTCGAGCTGCCCGACGACGTGCGGCTGATGCTCGAGCAGGGCGAGCTCAGCGAGGGGCACGGGCGCGCCCTGCTGGCGCTGCCCGACCACGGGCGGCGTCGCAAGACGGCGCGCCTCGTCGCCGCGCAGGGCCTCTCGGTGCGACAGACCGAGGCGCTGGTGAAGGAGTTGAACGAGGAAGCGCCGGGAGGGGGCGCGCCCGCGGCGCGCCCGCCCGCCGGCGCCGACTTCAGCGATCTGGTCGACGAGCTCTACGGCCTGCTGGAGACGCCGGTGCGCATTCGCGGCGACAAGCGCGGCGGGACCATCCAGATCGCCTTCAAGAGCAGGGGGGAGCTGGAGCGGCTGGTCGGCCTGCTGCGCTCGCTGGGGGGCTGAGGCATGCGGCGCTCTCACCAGCGCCCGCCGCCCGGGTGACGGACCCCGTCACTCGCCGGTGAGCGCCGCCGAGGCGCCGGGCGTGAGCGTCACGCCCGGCGCGGGCGCGGTCGGCAGCGGCGCCGTGGGCAGGGGCGTGGGTATGGGCGTGGGGACCGGCGTCGCGTAGGGGTTCGTGGTGGGGTAGTCGGTGGTGGTCGGCGCGGGCGTCGTCGCGCCGGGCGTGGGCTGGGCGCCCGGCGCCGGCGCCGCGTCGGCCGGCGGCAGCGCCCCGGCGGGCACCCAGACCACGGCGCCACTGGCGAGCTTGTAGAAGGATCCGACGAGCGTGCCGAGCCCCTGGACCTGGGCGCCGTTCGCCATGTCGAGCTTCACGATCTGGGCGCCCTCTTTCACGATGACCTGCATCTGCGGCGTGCCCGGATTGGTGACGATGGTCATGTTCTGTTCGGTCAGGAGGCCGACCAGGCCGGCCGCCGTGAGCGCCGCGACCAGAAACCCGACGGCCAGGACGAGGGCCACGTCGAACAGGTTGACGAGGCCGTCGAGCGGGTCGCCGTTGCGGTCGGCCGTGCCGACGCGGCGGCGGCGCATGTAACGCAGACCGTCGCCGCGGGGCTCGTAGACGCTCCCGCGGTTCTTGATGGTGGGATGGTCGTCGGACGCCGGCATGGCGGCTTCAGCGACGCGCGGGCGGGGCGCCGGCGCCGGGCGCGGACGCGCGTCCGTTCGGGGGCGTGGGATCCACGGGCCCGAGGTCGGCGAAAGGATCGTCGTCGCGCTGCCAGTGCATGGAGGGATCGTCGAAGGTGAGCGGCGCCGCCGCGCCGCCCGCCCGAGCGGGAGTCACGACCACCGTCACGGCCTCGACGGCCAGCCGGTCGGCCGCCGAGGCGGACGGCTCGGCCGCCGCCGCCGGCTCGGCGAAGACAGGCGCCTCGCGACCGTCGCCGGAGGCGAACGGGACGAGCGGCTCTCTGGGGGTCTCGAGGAGCACGGGGATCACCATCGTCTTCTCCATGTCCTCGACGGCCTCGTACTCGACGACCGGGTCGGCGTCCCAGATGCCGTTCTTGTTGCGCCGCCGACCCGACTCCAGGCGTTCAGCGTCGCCTTCGAGCAGTTCGAGCAGGTATTCCATGTCGGAGATGTCCTGCGAGTACATGCGGTCGCGGACGATGCTGATGACGAAAGCGATACCGCCGATGAGCAGACCGATGACGGTGACCGAGAACGCCGTGGTGAGGTTTTCGGCGAGCTGGGTGGTGTTGCCGCTCGCCAGGCCGATGAGCGCCGGCGACAGCGGGATGAGCGTGCCCATGAGGCCCAGGATGGGGCCCACACGCACGAGGATACGCGTGCGTTCAAGGCGCTTGACCGTGTAGAGCTCGTACTCCTGCAGCAGCTTGAGCGGCTTGGCCGCGAGGCGCTCGGTCTGGTAGTTGCGGATGAGGTCGAAGAGGAAGCGCGCGACGACGATCGAGTAGTTGTTCTCCTGGAGATAGCGGTAGGCGGTGCGCGGCTTGCCGTCCTGGAACGCCCGGCGCGCACGCAACGTGCGCGCTTCGAGCGCGTCGAGATCCCTGTACCGGAACCGCAGATAGAGCTCGTACAGGAAGAAGCCGAGCTCGATGAGCACCCAGACGAGGCAGACGAGCGCCGCGATGAGCACGGGCCAGAGGAGCACGCGTGAAGCGTCGTAGATCACCTGCTGGAGCCCGTTCACGCTCTGCTCACCTCCCGGCCGGTTTCACGAGGTCTTTGGACTTGCGGAGGGCGCCCTTGAGGCGCTCCCACGCGCTGCCGCCGCCGCCCAGCACCTGGCCCTCGCCGGCGGCGCTCAGCGCTTGCTCGCGGCGGCGGAGGGCGAGGTACGAAATCGCGGCGCCGATGGGCAGCATCGCGAGCAGAGTACCACCGAGGAAGCCCGCGGCACTACCCGAGTCGCCGCCGCCGCCGGCGCCGGGGCTGCCGGACGGGCTCGGCGAGGCGACCGGCGCGCCGGTCACAGGGTAGCCGCCACTCTGATATGGCGTTGGGGTGTCGGTCGTGACCGTCGAGGGGGAGTAGTCGGGGGTGACCGTGGGGTACGGCGTCGGCGTGTCCGTCGACTCTGGTGTGGGGACGATCGTCGCCGGCGGGGTGTACGGCGGCGGCGTGTACGGCGGCGGCGTGTACGGCGGCGTGGTGGGCGATTGCGTCGGAGTCGGAGTCGGAGTCGGGATGGCTACTGTGAACCGGCGCTCGACCTTCTTGATATTGCCGGCGTGATCGACGATCTCGAGCCTGTAGGTGTGGAGGCCGTCGGGGACGTTCTTGAGCTGCAGGTGCAAACCGTAGCGCCCGATGTCGGCGGGCTTCGTCTTGTTGCGGTCATCGACGTAGACGCGGCACGCCTTGGGGTTCACGCCCGTCCCCTTGGCGCCGTCGGTGTACGCGGCGCGGATGAGCACCGAGCGGGTGCTCGTGTACCGGGTGCCGTTCTTCGGCGAGACGTACTTGATCTGCGGGCGGAACACGAAGGCCTTGAGCGCGGGAGGGCGTGTCGCGGGGAACGTCGTGAACGGCTTGTCGCGCAGTGCGACCAGAGCCCAGCTCGTGGTGGGCAGCGGGCCCGTGGCGTCGCTGATCTTCTTCCCGTAGGCGCCGTTCTGCAGCTGGAGCGCGCCGAGCGCGGTCTTGGGCGAGCTCGCACCGACCATCCAGTCGGCGCTGTCGGGCGTCTCGCCCATGGCGAGGATGGCCTGGATGGCCGCCGACGTGGCCCAGACGTCGGCGCCCTCGCTGCCGGTCCCGGGCTTGTACGGGAAACCGCCGTCGGCATTCTGGTTGGTCTTGAGGTACAGACGGGCGGCGGGGATGACGGCCGGGTCGAGGGCGCCGTCCGCAGCGAGCACCAGCGCCTGGATCACCACGGCCGTGTCCTCGCAGTTGGCGAGATCGCCGGACTGCGCCGGGAAGCCGCCGTCCTCGAGCTGCTGGGTGGCGAGCCACTGCTCGGCGAGCGCGAACCGGTCCTTCCCGCCCTCGCCGAGGGCCTGCATGGCGAGGATCGCCCACGCGGTGGTGTGGACGGCCTGGAACGTGCGGCTCGAGGTGGACGGCGAGAAGCTGCCCTTGGTGAGCGAGCCGTCGACCAGGTCCTGATAGCCGTAGAGCCTGGCCAGGAGGTCGATGCGTGGGGTGCCGGCGACAAACACGCGCTCGGCGCGGTCGGCGGCGACGTAGGCCATGATCGCCCGCGCGTAGTACACGGGCGCATTGTCGACGTCGGGGCCGGTGGCGGCCGCTTCGTGGCTGCCCGCCTGGAGGTAGCCGAACGGATTGTTGCCGTCGATCGTCCACATGGTGGAGCCGATGCGTTCGCCACTGGCTACCGCCCCGAGGATGACCCACGCCGTGGCGGCCATGGTGCCGAAGCCGCCGTCGACCTTCTGGCGGGAGTGGAAGTAGTCGAGGCCTTTGGTGACCGTCCTGGGCCGCGGATCGGACGCCGCCGTGTACTTCGCCCCCACGGCGCCGGCGGCGAAGCCGGCTGCCACGATGACGGCGAGCGCGAGCGCCAACCAGATCTTTCTGCCCATCCTCATCCTCCAACTCGCCCGCGCCGCCGCGGGAGGTCATGCGCCATCGTACCAAGCCCCTGTTGCCGGGGCTACCGAGACGACGGGGGCGGGCCGCATGTCGCCGCTGCCAAAGGGACGCGGGCGCCGCGACCGTAGTTCGGGCTCGCGCGACAGGTACATATGTCCAGGCGGCTATGCCGAGGGGTCTGGGGCGCCGATACCTACTGTATGGTATCTGTGATGGCGGTCGATGAGACAAGCGACGGGCCCGGCAGCGTCGAGTTCTTCGGCGTCAAGCTCAAGGTCAACGACCCGCACCTGGCGGCGCTGCTGAACAGCAGCGTGAACGACGACGTGCGGGTAATCGGGCGGCGCGCCCGCGAGGTGTTCGCCGGCGACAGTCGCGCGGCCTACGAGAACGTGCACCGCCGCGCGCTCGGCGCCGACGAAAGCACTGATCGAGTCGTCAAGGACGACGAGGGTCTGGACGAGTGAGCCCGGCAAGAGGTGCGGCGCCGGGCGATGGGCCGGGGCGCGAACGCGCCCCGGCCCATCGCTGTACGTCGCGACGTTGTATCCTAGTGAGCCGATATGCCTGCCCTGACCTCACTCGTCATCCCGGTCTTCAACGAGGCCGACAGCATCGAGCCGCTCGTCGCGGAGATCGACGCGGCGCTCGGAGCCGCCGGCCTGGCCCACGAGATCGTCTTTGTCGACGACGGCTCCACCGACGGCTCGTTCGCCGCCATGCAGCGGCTCGCCGCCGCCCGCGACGACGTGCGCGTCGTCAAGCTGCGGCGCAACTTCGGCAAGGCGGCGGCGCTGGCCCACGGCTTCGAGAACGTGCGCGGCGACTACGTGGTCACGCTCGACGGCGATCGCCAGGACGACCCCGCCGAGATCCCCGGTCTCATCGCGCGCCTCGACGAGGGCTACGACCTGGTCTCGGGCTGGAAGCAGAGCCGCCAGGATCCCCTCAACAAGACCGTCCCCTCGCGCTTCTTCAACTGGACGGTGCGGCGCACGTCCGGCATCCCTCTGCACGACTTCAACTGCGGCCTCAAGGCCTACCGTCGCGAGGTCGTCGAGACGATCCATATCTACGGCGAGCAGCACCGCTACATCCCCGTCGTGGCCGCGCAGGCCGGCTTTCGCGTCACCGAGATGCCGGTCAGCCACCGGCGGCGCACGGCCGGCAAGTCCAAATACGGCTGGCAGCGCTACCTGCGCGGCTATCTCGACCTTCTCACGGTGCTCTTCCTGGGCCGCTACCAGCACCGCCCGCAGCATCTCTTTGGGGGCATCGGCACCCTGCTGATCCTCATCGGCGTGCTGGTCGAGCTGTATCTCACCATCGACAAGCTCGTCTTCGGCAACCCCATCGGGCAGCGCCCGCTCCTGCTTCTGGGGGCGCTGTCCATCATCGTCGGCGTGCAGCTGCTCTCGCTGGGCCTCATCGGCGAGCTGATCGCCAACTCACGTGCTCGCGGCGGGCCCGACGACGCCCAGGTGGCGCTCGTCGTGGGAGCCGGCGGGACGGGCGCGGGAGCGCCCGCGGTACCGGCCGCTCGCGGGGCCGCCGCTCCACAAGACGCCGCGCTCGCCGCGGCGCCCGGCGCCGCAGGCGCCGCCGACAAGCCGTGACCCGCGCCGTCGCCTACTTCGGCACGTACGACCCGGTCTACCCGCGCAACGCGGTGCTCATCGCCGGGCTGCGCGAGCTGGGCGTCGAGGTGTTCGAGCTCCAGGCGCCGCTGCCGGCGCTGACGGCGGCGCAGATGACGACTCCTCGCGGCGCCGCGCGTCTGGCCGGCGGGATCCTCGAGGCTCACGCGCGGCTGCTCGCGCGGCAGCGCCGCCGGCTCGAGATCGACGCCGTCGTGGTCGGCTATCCGGGGCACTTCCTGGTGCCGTTCGGCCGCGCGCTGGCCGTCTTCCGGGGCGCGCGGCTCGTGTTCGACCCGCTGGTGTCGCTGTGGGACACCTTCGCCGGCGATCGCGATCTGATCGCCGCCGGCGGCTGGAAGGCCGCCGGCGTGCGCGCCGTCGACCGTGCCGCCTTCGCCCTCCCCAGCCTCGTGCTCGCCGACACCTGGGCGCACGCGGCCTACTACCAGGCCGAATTCGCGCTGCCTCGCGGCAAGCTCGCTGTGGTCCCCGTGGGGGCGCTGCCGGCGCCGTGGGCCACCGGCGGCGCGCGCCCGCTCGAGCATGGCGAACCGCTCATCGTCTTCCAGTACGGCAAGTGGAGCCCGCTGCACGGCGCGCAGACCGTGCTCGCGGCGGCCGAGCTGCTGCGCGCCGAGCCGTTCCGCTTCGTGCTCGCCGGCGAGGGGCAGCTCTCGGGCGCGCTCCATGCCCAGATCGCCGGTCGCGGTCTCACCAACGTGGAGTGGCTCGGCGCGTTGTCTCCGGCCGAGCTTCGCTCTCATACGTTGGCCGCCGACATCTGCCTCGGCGTGTTCGGCGGCTCCGACAAGGCCGCGCGTGTGGTCCCGAACAAGGTGTACGACGCGCTGGCCTGCGGCCGCCCGGTGGTGACGGCCGGCACGCCGGGCGCCCGCGAGCTGCTGCACGACGGCGAGGACGCGCTGCTGACGCCGGCCGCCGACGCCGCCGCCCTGGCGGCGGCCCTGCGGCGCCTGCTCGATCTCGACGAGCGCGGCCGGCTGGGCGCCGCCGCGCTCGCCCTGTACCGGCGGGCGCTGACGCCGCCGCTCGTCGCCGGCGGGTTGCTGGCGGCGCTGGAGACGGCGTGAGCGGCGCCTTCGGGGCGCCGCCGGCCGGCTCGCCGTCATCCGCCGGTCCGCCGGCCGGCTCTCCGCCGCCGGCCGCGCCGCCGCAGGCGCCCCAACGCCCGGCGCGCCCCTGGCTGCGCGTCGCCCAGGTCGTCCTGGTGGCGGCCACGGTGTACTTTCTGGCCGCCTATCTGTGGCGCTCGTGGGCGAGCGTCAAGGACTACGACTGGACGCTGCGCCCCGGGTGGCTGGCGCTCTCGGCCGTGGCGTTCCTGCTGTTCTACTTCATGCAGACCGTCTTCTGGTGGCTGCTGCTCCGTGGGTTCGCCCTGCGCAGCCCGTTCCCGGTGGCGGCCGCCACCTGGGCCAAGTCGATCCTCGCACGCTACATCCCGGGCAACGTCTTCATGTACCTGAGCCGCGCCTGGCTGAGCCACGCTCAGGGGTTGCCGGTGGACCGGGTGACCGCCGCCATGGTGTACGAGCAGGCCCTGGGCGTGTGCTCGGCGCTTATCGCGATGGCGGTCCTGTTTCCGTTTTGGGAGTACCGTCCCGGCGTCACCGCGCTGAGCCTCATCGCCATCCCCGCGCTGATTGCGCTTCTGCACCCCCGCGTGTTCGTCCCGCTGTCGGCGCGGGCGCTGCGCGTGCTGCGGCGGCCCCCGCTGAACGTCACCCTGGGCTTCGGCGCGGCGCTGGCGCTGTTGGGCTGCTTCGTGGTCGGCTGGTTCGTGGCCGGCGCGGGCGCATGGCTCATGGCGCGCGCCGTGACCGGCCTGGCCGTCGAGGCGCTGCCGCTGGTCATCGTCGCCAACGCCCTGGCCTACGTGGTAGGCATGGTCGCGTTCATCTTCCCCAGCGGCATCGGCGTGCGCGAGGCGGTGTTCACGGCGTCCCTCGCGAAGCGGCTCCCCGGCGGCGTCGCGCTGGCCTGGGCTCTGCTTCTGCGCGTGTGGGTGACTGTGATCGAGCTTGCTTTCGTGGGCCTGGTCGTGGCCGGCGAGGCGCTCCTGCGCCGCGGAAGGGGCGCGGCGTGAGCGGGCGTCGCGACAAGGCGGCGCGGAGGCGGGCGGCGGCCGGAACGGCCGCCGCCGGGCAGCGCGCCGCCCGGCCCTTCGCCCTCGCGCCGGTCACCGAGCTGGAGGCCGACGAGCGCGCCCGGCTCTTGCGCCGCAACGCCGTCTACGTCATCGTCGGCGCGCTGCTGTTCGCCTTGATCTACTCTCTGCTGTCATGGCTCAAGTACCGCGCCTACATGGACGCCCGCTTCGACCTCGGCAACATGGTCCAGGCGGTCTACAACACCGCTCACGGGCGCTTCCTCGAGACCACCACCGGCGAGCTCAAGCCGCGGCAGATGTCGCGGCTCGGCGCGCACGTCGACCCCATCCTGGCGCTCTTCGCGCTCCCCTGGCTGGTGTGGCCGAGCCCCGTGATGCTCCTCGTGCTGCAGGCGGTCATCGTCGCCACGGGCGCCTGGCCGGCGTATCGCCTGGGGACGCGGGTCACCCGTGACCCGCGCGCCGGGGCGCTGCTCGCCGGCGCCTACCTGCTCTATCCGGCGCTTGGCTTTCTGGTGCTCAACGAGTTCCACCCCGTGGCTCTGGCCACGCCGCTCCTCCTCTGGGCCTTCCTCTACATCGAGGAGAGCCGCTGGCTGTGGGCGCTGCCGTTCCTCGTGCTGGCGGCGGCCTGCAAGGAGACGGCGCCGCTGGCGATCGGCACGATGGGCGTGTATTTCGCGATCCGCAAGCGGTCGTGGCGGCCGCTGATCCTGACGGTCGCCGCCGCCGGCTATTTCGCCGTCGCGGTGTGGGTGATCATCCCGCACTACAACGGCGACCAGAGCGCCTTCATCGCCCGCTACGGAGACTACGGGCAGGGCGCCGGCGAGGTGGTGAAGACGGCGCTCACGCATCCGGGGCAGACGGTGGCCGACCTCGCCGCGCCCGCCAACCTCGACTACTGGCTCAAGCTTCTGTGGCCGCTGGGCTTCGCGTCTCTGCTGAGCCCGCTCACCGCGCTCATCGCCGCTCCGGAGCTGCTTCTCAACGCCCTGTCGGCGACCACGTACCAGCGCCGCATCGAGTTCCATTACACGGCCCTGGAGATCCCCTTCCTCCTGGCCGCCGCGACGCTCGGCGTGATGCGCCTCTGGCGCTGGCTGGGCGGCGGCTTCCGCCGCGCCGAGAAGGCCATGGCGGGGCAGCGTCTGCGTCGCGACACCCTGGCCCTGCTCGTGCTGCTCGCGGCGCTCGCCGGCAACTACTTCATGGGGCCGCTGCCCTTCTCGCTGCCCGCCGCCGCCTACGACGGTAAGGACTACGCGCGGACCGCTCACGCCGCCGCGCTCGACGAAGCCGTGAGCATGATCCCGGAGGGCGCCAGGGTGTCGGCCAACAACAACGCCGGCGCCCAGCTCGCGGCGCGGCGGGTCTCCTACGTGTTCCCCTACTTCGCCGACGCCGACTGGGTGCTGGTGGACGAGAGGCACCCCTTCTTCTACGACAAGGAAGACGCACAGATGCATCAGCTCGCGCTCGGCAAGCTGGTGCTCGATAACCGCTTCGTCTCGGTCTACGCCAGGGACGGGGTGTACGTCTTCAAGCGGATCGCGCCGGATCCCGCGGCGCTGCCGGGTGACGACGCGCCCCTGGCAAGGCCCACGCCCGGGGTCTTCCAGACGCCGTAGCCGGGCCGAGCCCCAGGGGCTCGCGGCGCTCAGGCCACCCAGCTGAACGCCGCGAACTTGGCGGTGAGCGCCACCAGCAACACAAGCCCCACGATCACCACCACCTTGTGCGCGCGCGGCCTGTCTCGCGTGTACAGGGCCAGGACCACGTACAGCGGAAACACGGTGAGCGTGAAGCGCGGGTACGACATCAGCGGCACGTACCGCGAGGGGAAGAAGAGCGGATAGGCGAGCGCCGCCAGGGCATACCAGGAGTAGGCCCGCGGCAGCCGCCGGGCGCCGTACCAGAGCAGCAGAGCGGCGCCCGCGAAAAACGCCAGGTTGAGCAGGTTCGTGCCGACGTTGCCATACGTGGAGCCCGGCCGGGGGACCTCCCAGAAGACGCGGTAGAACTCGGCCGAGATCAGCTTGCGCAGGCCCCACACAGCGGTGACGAGAGCGCGGGCCACCGTGTAGTTGGGAAACGCGAAGCCACGCTCCCACTGCGCCTGCGCCGACGAAAACAGCAGGGGCTTGCCGAAGGCGAGGCTCAGGTAGGTCATCCACACCAGAAGGCCCTCCACCACCATGAGCAGATTGGCGACGTGAGAGTCGGTGCGGCGCAGCTTCCATCCGCGGCGCTCGTAGTAGTAGTAGGCCATGGGGATGAGCAGCAGCACCCCGGTACTGCGGGTCAGCGTGGCCAGCAACCCCATGACGCCCGCCAGGCGCCAGTGGCCCTCGCGGGCGAAGACGAAGCAGGCGAGGGTCAAGACGAGGAAGAGCGACTCGGTGTACACGGCCTGCAGAAAGAAGGACAGCGGGCCGATGGCCAGATAGACGACCGCCCGCGACGCCACCTCGTCGTCGAAGTCGGAGCGCACGAGACGGTAGAGCAGCCACACGCAGCCGGCGTAGCAGACCAGCGAGATGACGACGCCGGTGATCACGAGATTGCCGCTGAAGACCAGGCCCACGTAGCGCAGCAGCATCGGGAACAGCGGGAAGAACGCGGTGCTGCCGTCGGCGTCGGCGTAGCCGCCGGTGGCGATCTTGATGAACCAGACGCCGTCCCAGTGCGCCCAGGGGTTCAGCAGATGGCCGAGCGCCCCGCGGAACACCTCGGCGCGCACCGGGAAGCGCCAGCCGATGGGCAGGCCCTGGATGCCGATGAAGGTCGCGGCCCCGAAGGCGGCGGCGAAGACGAGCAGGCGGCTGCCGGCGGCGGCGGCGACGGCCCACGCCAGCGGGCGCGTCGCCGGCGGGCCGGCAGCCGCCTGCTCGGCGTCAGTCGGCAGCGCCGCTCGCCTCCCGCGCGGCGCCGAGCACGCCGTCGTCGCGGAGCCGGCGAAGGATGGCGGCGCGCAGGTCGCTGGCGAGGTCGCGCCGCGTGAGCGGGTCGTGCACCCAGGCGTGCAGGCGCAGCGTGACGTCGGCGGCGCGCAGCTCCTCGACGGTGACGCTGTTGCTCTTGCCGTCGGGGGCCGTCGCCAGCTCGCCGGCGATCGCCAGCACCGCGGCGCGCACCGCGGCGACGTCGCTCGCCATGGGGACGACGAAGTCGATGGCGACCATGCTCCCCGGCGAGCCCATCGAGAAGTTGTTCACGACCTGGCTGGCGAAGGCCTCGTTGGGGATGACGACTCTGCGATTGTCGGGGGTGCGGATGTACGTGTACGTGAAGCGGATCTCCTCGACGGTGCCGTAGACGTCGTCGATGCTGATGTAGTCGCCGAGGCGCACGGGCTGCGAGAAGGCGATCATCACGCCGCTGACGAAGTTGGCGAGCGGCGCCCGCGCGGCAATGCCGAGGACGACTGAGATCATGGCCGCCGAGGCGAGGATGGCGCCGCTGAGGGCCTGGAAGATGGGGAACTGGAAGAGGGCCATGGCGAAGCCCACGACGATGATGAGCGCCTGGGTGAGGCGACGGATCATCACGTAGCGAGTGCGGTCGGCCCTGCCGGGCGTTCTGCCCAGAAGCCTGGCCATGGTCGCGTCGCGGCGCGCGAGGAAGAAGTCGACGACGCGCGCCGCGATGACGGCGACGAGCACGTAGACGACCGCCTTGAACCACGAGGTCTCGTAGAACGCGACGGCGATCAGGCCCACGGCTGCCTCATCCTCACGGGACGCCCGAAGGCGAAGGCTCGGGCTCCGGCGACGAGGCGGGCGGCGGAGCGAGCTCGGAGGGCAGCAGGTCGTCGCGCACATTGTAGAGGACGCGCCCGGTGTCGTAGTCGAGCAGCGCCACGATCGTGTCGGTGCGCTCCGAGACTGAGTCGATGGCGCCCTGGACCTGCCAGATGAAGCGATAGGCCGGGACGACGGTGTTCGTGAGCACGCGGCCGTCGATGCTGTGCGTGAAGCGGTAGGGCTTGCCCTTGGGCACGAACAGAAGCTGGACCTCGCGGGGGTCGACGACGGTGCTCTTGAACACCCAGTCGGCCTTGCGCAGCGCCATGCCCGAGGTCTTGAGCGCGGCGTCGCCGGGCACGGCCAGGGCCGCGTAGGCGAAGCTCCAGCCGCGCCACGGGCGCCGGACGAAGTCGCCGCGCTGGCCTGGGGCGGCGTAGCGGAAGGCCACAAACGCGGGCAGCAGGAACACGACGAGCGCGGCGAGCGCCAGGGCCACGACCAGGAACCTCTTGCTGCGCAAGCGGATCACACCGGGACCTCCGGGTGGCTGCCTGCGACCTGGCCCAGGGGCGTCAAGCGTCGGCGTCCGTGTCGATGACCGCGCCGTCGGCGAGCACGTCCGTGCGCGGAAAGACGGTGCGGGCGGCGGCCTCGAGAGCGGCGTAGTAGCTCTCGTCGTGCAGCGGGTTGAGGTGCATCGGCACGAGCCGGCCGACGTCCGCGTCGGCGGCCAGGCCGGCGACGGCGCCGGCTTCGCTATGGGAGGCGTAGCCGGCGTGCAGCTCCGGCGGCATCTCGGCGGTGCGCGGGTCGGCGGCGTTGTACCAGGCCTCGTGCAGCAGCAGGCCGACCCCGGCGGCGAATTCAGCCGTCTGAGGGTCGACCCTGGTGTCGGTGGCCAGCACAAAGGCGTCATCGACGCGGTACGCGACGCTGACATCCGAGTGCTGCTGGGCGCGTACGCGCACGGTGTGGCCGGCGATCTCGTTGGCCCCGGCCACGACGGGCTCGAGGCGCAGGTCGGTGAGCTCCTCCCAGTCGCGCGGGTTGTAGGGCCTGCGCAGCAGGCCGGCCACCGCGCCCTCTGGGTCGACGCCGTTGAGCGCGGCCGCGGGGGCGTGGATCACGAGCTTGCGGCCCGGCAGTACGCCGGGCAGGTACGCCAGGCCGCAGACGTGGTCGAGGTGATAGTGCGTCAGAAAGAGGTGCACGCTGCGGGCGCCGTCGAGCAGCGCCGCCTGGGCGGGCTCGCGCAGGCGGCGCAGGCCGGTGCCCGCGTCGAAGATGAAGAGGCTGTCTCCGGCGCGCCCGGCGACGCAGGTCGTCTCGCGGCGGTCGCTCGGCATCCAGCCCATCGTGCCCAACAGAGTCACGCGCATAGCTCACCCATCCTTCGCCGCGGCGCCCGGACATCGTGTGTGTAGTGTGCAGCATAGCGGTACAATCCAGACAGGAGACACCCGCCCCCGGGATCTCCTTCCGGAGGGAGCTTGTCGTGGATGAGCTTATCTTGACCGTATACGGCGACCTTGAGCTCGGCGAGGCGAGCCGCGGCCTGTGGGAGCCCGCCATTCCTCATCTGGCCCGCTTCGTGGGCGGCGACGACCAGGCCCCTCTTCTCGCCGCCGTCGAGGACGTGGCCCGCGGCGCCGGCCTCAGTCAAAGCGTCCCGGTGGCGGTGCTGCTGGACGCGTATTCCGCCGGCTGCAAGGCCCTGTGCGACGGTCTTCACGCCCATGGTACGGCGGAGGCGCGCGGAGCCCGCCGTCTTCTGCTCGGCCTCGAGAACGTCGCCCTGACACGCATCGCCACCGGCTACTGCGCCGGCCTCGAAGAGACCATCGTCCGCCTGCGGCGCGACGCCGCGGACGCGTCGCCGCTCGACCTCTCCACGGGCGCCATGAAGCCCGGCGAGATCGTCGAGCAGCTGTCGCTGGAGGTGAACCGCTGTCAGCGCATGGAGCTTTCGCTGGGGCTGCTCGAGCTCGCCTTCGAGGAGTCTGCCGGCGACGAAGTCCTGGCGGCCGCCCGCGAGGGCTATCGGGGGGTGCTCCACGAGGTGGGCGAGTGCCTGCGCGAGAACCTGCGCCGCTACGACAGCATCGGCCTCACGCCCGACGGTGGCTTTCTGCTGGTGCTGCCCGATATCAGCCGGCGCGGACTGGCCGGCGCCGCCGAGCGCCTGCGGCGCGGGCTCGCCGCCTCCGCCGGCCCCTCCGCGTCGCCGCGCTTCCTGTTCGCCCTGGCGCACTACGACTACGTGGACGTCAACGCCGGCGAGATGATCGAGGCGCTCGACCACAGTATGCGGCAGGCCCGCGTGGTGCACGAGCCTCTCACCTGGTCCTGACGGCTCAGGCGTCGAGCGCTTCGCCCAGGGCCTCGGCGGCGCGTCGCACCATCTCCCGCTCGTTGGGGTAGGTCATGAGCCGCAGGGCTTCGCGCAGGCTCACCCAGCGCGCCTCGCTGACCTCGTGGTCGTGGTCGGCCGTGTCGCCGCCGGTGGCGTGCATGAGGTAGTAGTGCACGGTCTTGTGGATGCGGCTGTTCTGTTCGCGCGAATAGAACGAGTAGTCGATGGCGCCGAGCTCGCCGGCGACCATGCCGCTGATGCCGGTCTCTTCGGCGACTTCGCGCACGGCGGCCTGCGCCAGTGTCTCGCCGCTCTCGAGGCCGCCCTTGGGCAGCCCCCAGACGGTGCGCCCGACGGGCCTGATGAGGCACACCTCGACGCCGGCGTCCGTGCGCACGACGACGCCGCCCGCGGATGTTCTTTCGCGTGGTCCGGTCATGGTCCTCGAGTGCTCTGGAGGCATGAAACGATGCCTTTGTAGTATATCGTTTCGAACGGCCGCGGCCGCACAGTTGTGCGGCCTGCCGCGGCCGTTCGGAAGGAGGTGGCCGCGAGTGTTCGCCGCGCTCGGCCGGTTCGTCTACAGGCGTCGCCGGGTCATTGTGCTTGCATGGGCGGTGGCCTTCGTCGCGGGTCTCGTGGCCACCTCGCACCTGCCCGGCGAGCTCAAGGGCGGCGGCTTCACCAACCCCGCGACGCCGTCCCAGCAGGCCCAGAAGGCGATGCAGGAGCGCCTGGGCTTCGGCCCGGCGCAGCTCACGATCGTCTTCGCCAGCCCCAGCCTCGACGCCCGCGGCCCCGCATTTCAGGCGCGGGTGAAGGCGGCCCTGGCGGGCCTCGATCGCGAGGCCTTCCCCAGGCTCCTCGGCGTGCAGACGGCCGCCTCCACCGGCGACGCGGGCTTGATCTCCAAAGACGGGCACGCCACCTTCGCCGTGCTCTCATTCGACGCGAGCGCCGAGCAGGTGCAGCGCATGATCCCGGCGGTGCGCGCCGGGTTGGCGCCGACGGGCCTCACCACGTATCTCACCGGCGACCCCGCGGTGTACGCCGACATCGCGCAGATCTCCGCCGAGGATCTGCGGACCGCCGAGATGTACGCCCTGCCGATCGCCATCATCGTCCTCGTGCTCATCTTCGGCACCCTGGTGGCCGCCGCCCTGCCGGTGATCGGCGGCGGCATGGCTGTGACCGTCACGCTGGGCCTGTTCTGGGTGCTCGCCCAGTTACTGGATATCTCGGTGTTCGCGATGAATGTGGCCACCCTCCTGGGGCTCGCCGTCGGCATCGACTACTCGCTGTTCATGGTGGGGCGCTTTCGCGAGGAGCTGGGCGCCGGCCGCACCGTGGCGGATGCGGTGGAGGCCACCGTGGAGTACGCCGGTCGCTCCATCTTCTTCTCCGGGCTGACCGTGGTGGTCGGTCTCCTCGGGCTGGTGGCCATCCCGTTCATGTCGATGCAGTCCGTGGGGTTGGGCGGCGCTCTCGTCGTGATCCTCTCGGTCCTTGCCGCCCTGACGCTCCTGCCGGCGCTGCTGGGCATGCTTGGCCCTCGGGTGAATCGCCTGCGCGTCATCGGGCGCGCAGGCAAGCAGGGGGCGTTCTGGGGCCGCTGGTCGGACGCCGTCATGCGTCACCCCGTCCCGGTCCTCATCGGGACGTTGATCGTGGTGCTGCTCTTCGCCTGGCCGGTGCTGCACATCGAGAGGGAGATCGCCGGAGCGACCGCGCTCCCGCGGCGCTCCGAGTCGCGGCAGGGCTACGACATCCTGCAGTCGCGCTTCGACGTATCGGCGCTCTCGCCGATCTACGTCCTCGCCACGTGGGCTGGGGGCACGGGGGCGCTCGAGCCGGCGAACCTGCGGCGTCTGTACGAGTATGGCGAGCGTCTCCGCGCGATGCCCGGCGTCGAGCGGGTGACGAGCGTCGTGAACCTGCCCGGCATCGAGGCGCCGGCGGCGGCGGGCCGGTTCTGGCGGGCCGTGCAGCGGCCCGCGGGCTCCGGGCAGCCATCCGCCGGCGCCGGTCTTCCCGGCCTGCTCCAGGGTCTGCTCGGCGCCCAGCAGCGGGAGGCCGCGCTGCGCCTGCGCGCGCTCACCACGGCTCCCGGCGCGGCGCTCTTCCTGGTCGTCCCCAAGGATGCCCCGTCTTCCGTGGAAGCACAGGATCTTGCGCGGCGTATCTACCACGAGCCGCCGTCGGAGGGCATGACCGTTCTCGTCGGCGGCACCTCCATGAGCGTGTACGACTTCGTCCACGCTCTCAATCAACGCTTTCCCTGGGTCGTCCTCTTCGTGGTCTGCGTCACCGCGCTCGTGCTCCTGCTGCTGCTGCGCAGCGTGGTCCTGCCGGTCAAGGCGGTGGTCATGAACGTCCTGTCGCTGCTCGCCGGCTACGGGGCCGTGGTGTGGATCTTCCAGGACGGCCATCTCGAGTGGCTCTTCGACTTCAGGAGCAGCGGCGCCATCGAGGCCGAGCTGCCGGTGATCCTGTTCTGCACGGTGTTCGGCGTCTCCATGGACTACGAGGTGTTCCTGCTGTCCCGCATGCGCGAGGCGTGGGACGAGACCGGCGACAACCTCCAGGCCGTGCGCTTCGGGCTGGCGCGGACGGGACGCATCGTGACGAGCGCCGCGCTCATCGTCGTCGTGGTCGGCGGGTCGTTCGCTTTTACGTCGCTGCTCGTCACCAAAGCCATCGGCGTTGGTCTCGCTGTGGCGGTGGCCGTCGATGCCAGCGTGATCCGTGTCCTCATGGTACCGGCGTTCATGCGCCTGGTCGGGCGTTGGAACTGGTGGATCCCGGGCTGGCTCGACCGGCTTCTGCCGCGCATCGAGTAGCGTGGCCAATCTCGGCGACAGCCTGGCCGCCCTCGGCGAGCCCGAGTTCCGCAAGCTGTTCATCGGGCAGGCGGCCTCCGTGGTCGGCTCCATGTTCCGCGTGGTCGCGCTGCCCTTCGCGGTGCTCGCCATCGGCGGCACGGCCACCGACATCGGCATCGTCGAGGCCGCGGGTCTGATCCCGCTGGCGGCGCTCGTGCTGCTCGGCGGCGTGTGGGCGGACCGTTTGCCTCGGCGCACGGTGATGCTCGTCGCCGACGCCGGGCGCACCGTGCTGCAGCTCGCCGCCGCCGCGCTGCTCGTCGCCGGCGTGGCCCAGGTGTGGCAGCTCGCCGCCCTGCAGGTCGGGATGGGCGCGTGCGAGGCCTTCTTCGGCCCCGCCTACACCGGCCTCGTGCCCGAGGTCGTCAGCGGGCCGCGGCTGCAACAGGCCAACGCTCTGCAGGGCCTGGTGTCCAGCGGCTCCATCACCCTCGGGGCCTTTCTGGCCGGCATGCTCGTGTCCGTCGTGGGCCCGGGATGGGCGATCGGCATCGACGGGCTCAGCTACCTGGCGAGTGCGTGGTTCCTGCTGCGGCTGCGGCCGTCGGCGTTCCTCGGCCGGCCGGGCGTGAAGCCTGTCCCGGCCGGCCACGCCCGTGGCCTGGCCGGCGAGGAGCCGGCCGTCGACGGAGTCTCCACGGCCGGCGGTCGCGCCTTCTTCCGCGACCTTGCCGACGGCTGGCGCGAGTTCACCAGCCACACCTGGATCTGGGTCATGGTGGCCGGCGCCGCCCTGTTCCTGTTCGCCATCCAAGGGCCCATCCAGGTGCTGGGTCCCATCGTCGCGCGCGACGTCTACGACGGGGCGCGCACGTGGGGGCTGACCTCAGCGGCGATGGGCCTCGGGCAGATCGCCGGCGGTCTGCTCAGCCTGCGCTGGCGGCCGCGGCGGCCGATGCTGGTGATCGCCGCCGGCATGAGCCTGACAGCGTTGCCGGTGGCCTTCATGGCGCTGCAGGCGCCGGTGTGGATGCTGTACGCGTCCCTGGCGGTCGTCGGCGTGGAGTGGGGCCTCTACGACCCGTTCTGGCTGACCTGCATGCAGCGCGAGGTCGCCGCTGACATGATCTCGCGGGTCTCCGCCTACGACTACTTCGGCGTCCTGGCGTTCTTCCCGGCGGGGCTGGCGCTGGCCGGGCCGCTGGCGGATGCTTTCGGCATGTCGACCGTGCTGTGGGCGAGCGCCGGGGTCGCGATCTTCGTCAGCGTCTTTCAGCTGGCGTGGCGCGACGTGCGGGCGCCGCATGCGATGGGGCCGGCGGCTCCGCCGGCCGCCTGACGGGCCGCCTCACAGCGCCTCGCCGGTCGCCTCCCACTCGGCGTAGAGGCCGGCGTAGCGGCCGCCGGCCGCGACGAGCGCGTCGTGCGTGCCGCGCTCGATCACGCGGCCGTCGTCGATCACGAGGATCTCGTCGGCGTAGCGCACGGTGCTCAGGCGGTGCGCCACGATCACGCTGGTGCGGCCGCTGAACAGCACTTCCATGGCGCGCTCGATGCGGCGCTCGCTCTCGGCGTCCACGCTCGAGGTGGCCTCGTCGAGGATGAGGATGCGCGGGTCGGCGAGCAGCGCCCGCGCGAAGCTGATGAGCTGGCGCTGCCCCGTGCTCAGCGCCGAGCCGCCCTCCTGGACCTCGGTGTCGTAGCCGTCGGGCAGCGACTCGACGAAGTCGTGCACGCCGACGATGCGGGCCACGCGCTTGACCTCGTCGGGGTCCGCGGAGGGACGGGCGAAGCGGATGTTGTCGAGCACCGAGCCGCTGAAGAGGAAGGCCTCCTGCGGTACCACGGCGAGCTGCTCGCGCAGCGAGCTCGACGTGACCTTCCGCAGGTCGTGCCCGTCGATGAGTACCGCCCCCGCTGTCGGATCGTAGAAGCGCGCCAGCAGCTTGATGACCGTCGACTTGCCGGCGCCCGTGGCGCCGACGAGCGCGACGGTCTTGCCCGCAGGGATCCTGAGGTCCACGTCGTGCAGCACCGGCTTCTCCGGGTCGTAGCCGAAGGTCACGCCGCGCAGCTCCACCTCGCCGCGCACGTCCGGGAGGTCGACGGCGTCGGGGGCGTCGAGCATGTCGGGCTCGGTGTCGAGCACCGTGTAGATCTTCTGCACCGCGGCCATCGACGCCTGGAACGTGTTGTAGAGCTGGCTGAGCTGCTGCAGGGGGTCGAAGAAGCTGCCCAGGTAGCCGATGAACGCCACCAGCACGCCGATCTCGAGGGTGTCGCCGCCGATGAGAGTGCCGCCGTACCAGAGCACGATCACCACGGCGGCCGCCGACATGAGCTCCACGAAGGGGAAGTACAGGCCGCTCTGCACGACGGTGCGCATGTTGACCTCGCGATACGCGGCGTTGGCTACGGCGAGCCGCTCGTAGTCGCTTTGCTCGCGGCGGAAGGCCTTGAGCACGCGGATGCCCGAGATGGACTCCTGCAGATGGGCGCTCACGTCGCCGATCTTGTTACGCACCTCGGCGTAGGCGCGCGCCGACCTGGCGCGAAAGATGAGCGTCGCGCCGATGAGCAGCGGCATGATCGTGAGGGTCGCCAGGGCCAGGCGCCAGTCGAGGATGAAGAGGAACACGATGGCGCCCATGAAGGTCAGCGAGTTGGTGACCAGCGAGGAGACGCCGTCGGTGACGAGCTGGTCGAGGGCGTCGATGTCGTTGGTGAGGCGGCTGACGATCCAGCCGGTCTTCTGGCGGCTGAAGAAGTCGAGCGAGAGCTTCTGCAGATGGGCGAAGAGCTGACGGCGCAGGTCGTAGATGATGTGGGAGCCGACCCAGCTCGTGAGGTACGTCTGCAGGTAGCTGGCGCCGAGGTTGACGAGGCTGACACCGATGAAGGCGACGATGACCCAGGTGAGCACGGTGAGGTCCCTGGCGCCGATGCCTCCGTCGATGGCGACCTTGAGCAGATACGGTACGGCGAGGCTGCTCAGCGTGACGGCGATCATCGCGATCACGCTGTACACGGCGCGGCGCCGGTACGGGTAGGCGAGGCGCGCGAGCCGGGCGAGCTTGAGCTCGCGCGCCAGGTGCACGAAGGCGCGCCAGCCGCGCAGGTCCTCGAGGGTGGCGCCGCTGCCGTGAGGGCCGGAGGCGTGACGGGAGGAGGCGGCCATCAGGTGGCGCCTCCCCAGGAGGCCGGGGCGGCTGCGCCGCCGGCCGCCGCGGCTCCCGCCGCCGCCGGCTCCCCGACCTCGACGGCGTCCAGGTCGCAGTGCCGTGCCTCAGCGTCGCCGAACATGTGCGCGTACAGGCCGTTGGCCGCCATGAGCTCCTTGTGCGTGCCGCGCTCCTCGAGGCGGCCGTGGTCGAGCACCACGACCTCGTCGGCGAGCGCGATCGTCGACGGCCGATGGGCGATGATGAAGGTCGTGCGGCCGCGCATCACCGCGGTCAGCGCGGCGCGGATCTTGAGCTCCGTCTCGACGTCGATGCTGCTGGTGGCGTCGTCGAGGATGAGGATGCGCGGGTCCATGACGAGCGCCCGCGCGATGGCGATGCGCTGGCGCTGGCCGCCACTGAGCGTGAAGCCGCGTTCGCCGACGACCGTGTCGTAGCCCTCTGGGAGGGCGGCGACGAACTCGTCGGCCTGCGCGGCCTGGGCCGCTGCTTGTACCTCCTCGTCCGTCGCCTGCGGCCGCCCGAAACGGATGTTGTCGGCGATCGAGGCGCTGAACAGAAACGGGTCCTGCGTGACGATGCCGATGTGGCTGCGCAGATCGGCGGTCTGCAGGTCGCGCACGTCCTGGCCGTCGACCAGCACGCGGCCGGCGCTCACGTCGTAGAAGCGCGGGATGAGATTGGTGAGCGTGGTCTTGCCACAGCCGGTGTGGCCGACGAAAGCGAGCGTGCGACCGGCCGGGACGTCGAGGCTGACCGCCTCGAGCACCGGCCGGTCCACGTAACTGAACCAGACGTCGTCGAAGGTCACGGCGCCGACCGGCGGCCCGCCGTCCGGGCCGTGCAGCGGCCGCGCATCGGGACGCTCCTCCATCTCGAGCGGCGCGTCGAGCACCTGGTACACGCGCTCACCGCTGGCGATAGCGCGCTGCGCGAGGCCGGTGAGCCAGCCGATCACCTGGGCCGGGTACACGAGCATCATCAGGTAGCTGTAGAAGGCGACCAGCGCGCCCAGGCTCAGGCTCCCGTCAATCACCTGCCGGCCGCCGTAGTACAGCAGGAAGGCCACGGCCAGGTTGGGGATGAAGGCGATCAGCGGAATGAACTTGGCGCGCACGCGCGCCGCCGCCACGCTGGCCTCGAAGACCTTGTAGCTGCGGTCGCTGAACTTCTCCAGCTCGTCATCCTCGCGGGCGAAGATGCGTACGATGCGCGAGCCCACCACGTTCTCTTCGGCCGCCGCCGTCACATCGGCGATCTTCTGCTGCACGTCCTTGAGGATCGGCTGCAGGCGGCGGCTGAAGCGCACTGTGACCAGTAGCAGGAACGGCAGGAAAGCCAGGGAGAGCAGCCCCATGCGCCAGTCGAGGAGCAGCAGGATGATCGCTACCGCGATCATCATCACGATGTTGGTGGCGAAGAACACGAGACCGTAGCCGAGGAAGGTGCGCACGTTCTGCACGTCGCTCATGGCGCGGCTCATGAGCTGCCCGGTGGGCCAGCGGTCGAAGTAGCTGAACGATTGCTTCAGGAGGTGCGACCACATGCGGTTGCGCAGGTCGTACTCGATGCCGAGGCTCGACTTGCCGCTGGCGAGGCGGCGGCCGACGGCGACGAAAAAGCGCACGATGGCGATGCCCAGGAGGGCGAAACCGTAGGTGACGAGCAAGCCGGTCTCGTCGCCGATGAGCGCGTTGTCGATGGTCATCTGGATGATGCGCGGCACCAGCAGGCCAAGACCCATCTGGGCGAACGCCAGCGCGAAGCCCACAAAGGTGAGCCACTTGTAGTCGCCGAGCAGCTTGAGGATGCGCCAGAAGACTTTCATCTGCGGCTAGCTTACCCGGCGGCTAACCGAGTGTGACCGGGAGGGCCGAAGCGGCTGCGCCCGCCGGCCTCGATGGTCGACCACCGAGAATGCGGAAAGGGGGCGTGGCGCTCGCGAGCGCCACGCCCCCTTCGTCTGTCGGTCAGCCCTCGCGCCCCAGATGGAAGGCGCGCAGGTTGGCCGCGACGGTCTTCGGCGGCACGACGCGCTCGATGACCGCCTCGAGCGTCGTCGCGTCCAGCGGCAGCACCGCGGAGGCGGCGCCGAGCATCGCCATGTTCGTGGCGCGCGGTTCGCCGGCCGCGGCCGCCAGGCGCGCGGCGTCGATGGCCCGCGCGCCCGGGCAGCGCGCCTCGATCTGCGCCGCGAGGCCACGCGGGTAGGCCGCCGCGCCGGCCGCGACCGGGCTGGGGTTGATCGCGAGCGTGTTGAAGACCACCACGCCGCCGGGTCGCAGCCAGTGCAGGTAGCGCGCCGCTTCGAGCGCCTCGAACGCCACCAGCACGTCCGCGGTCCCGGGGGTGATGAGCGCCGCCCACACCTTCGGCCCAAAGCGCAGATGGCTGGTCACGCTGCCTCCGCGCTGGCTCATGCCGTGGACCTCGCTCTGCTTCACGTCCAGGCCATCGGCCATCGCCGCCTGGCTGAGGACGAAGCTCGCGAGGATGACGCCCTGCCCGCCGACCCCGCTGATGACCAGGTTGGTCGGCCGCTCGACCGGCGCCGGGGCGCCGGCCGCGGTGGCCCGCGGCCCGTCGCTCGGCACGGCCATCACGCGATCGCCTCTTCGATCGCGGGGGCCAGTATCGCTCCCTGTTTGCAGAGCTGCGCACAGACGCCGCAGCCGGTGCACTGGCTGGGCACGATCTCGACGCTCGCCCCCTCTTCGTCCTCGACCAGCATCAGGCCGCCGCAGCCGGCCTTGAGGCAGACCTTGCAGCCGGTGCAGAGCTCAGGGTCGACGTGCCAGGCCTCGCCGCGGAGGCGGTACACGAGCGCGCACCTGGAGGGGGCGATGATCACCGACGGTCCATCGGCGGCGATCTCCTCGCGGAGCGCCGCCTCGACAGCGGCGATGTCGCCGGGGTCGACCGTGCGCACGCGCTCGATGCCGAGCGCTTCGCAGAGCCTGGGGATGTCGACCGGCGGGCTCTCCAGACCGCCGAGCGTCTTGCCGGCGCCGGGGGTCTGCTGGCCGCCGGTCATGGCGGTGATGCGGTTGTCGAGAATCACAGTGACCGTGTCGCTGCGGTTCCAGGCGACGTCGAGCAGCGCCGTGATGCCGGAGTGGAAGAAGGTCGAGTCGCCGATCACCGCCACGGCGCGGTTCTTGAGCACGCCGTCCCGTTCCGTGACCTTTTCCATGCCGTGGGCGCCGCCGATGGAGGCGCCCATACAGATGCAGGTGTGCATGGCCTTGAAGGGCTCGAGCGCGCCGAGCGTGTAGCAGCCGATGTCGCCGCTCACGAACACCTTGAGCTTGCGCAGGGCGATGAACACGCCGCGGTGCGAGCAGCCCGGGCAGAGCGTCGGCGGGCGTCCGGGCAGGCCGGGCACGGGGTCGCCGACGGGCGCCAGCAGCTCCGCCGTGGCACCCGGCGCCCCGACCCCGCTGAGCGCCCGCGCGACGATGCCGGGGTCGAGCTCGCCGATCAGGGGGACGGCCTCCTTGCCGCCGTCCACCCGCACGCCCATCAGGCGGATCTGCTCCTCGAGGAACGGGTCCAGCTCCTCGACCACGTAGAGACGGTCGACCATTGCGCGGAAGCGCCTGATCATCCCTGCCGGCAGCGGATACGCCATACCGAGCTTGAGGAAGCTCGCGGCCGGAAACGCCTCGCGGGCGTACATGTACGCAACGCCCGCGGCGACGATGCCGATGCCGCGGTCGCCCGGTTCGATGCGGTTCTGCGGCATCTCCTCGGCAAGCTCGGCGAGCAGCCGCAGGCGCTGCTCCACGAGCGGGTGCTTCTTCGTCGCGTTGGACGGCACCATGACGTACTTGGCGATGTCGCGCTCGACGCCGATCAAGGGGTCGAGCGCCGCCCGCTCGCCGAGCTCGACGATACTCTTGGAGTGCGAGATGCGGGTGGTCGTGCGCAGGATGACCGGCGTGTCGTAGCGCTCGCTGAGCTCGCAGGCAAGCCCGACGAAGTCCTTGGCCTCCTGGCTGTCGGCGGGCTCGAGCAGCGGCACTTTGGCGAACCTGGCGTAGTTGCGGTTGTCCTGCTCGTTCTGCGAGCTGTGCAACGAGGGGTCGTCGGCGCTGACCAGGACGAAGCCACCCTTGACGCCCGTGTATGAGGCGGTGAACAGGGGATCGGCGGCTACATTGACGCCGACGTGCTTCATGGCGACCAGCGCCCGGGCGCCGGCCAGGGAGGCGCCGAGGGCGACCTCGAAGGCCACCTTCTCGTTGGGCGACCACTCGCTGTAGATGTCGCCTTCGTACTGGGGCATGGCCTCGAGGATCTCGGTGCTCGGCGTGCCGGGGTAGGCCGCGGCAAAGCGCACGCCGGCCTCCCAGGCGCCGCGGGCGATGGCTTCGTTGCCGGACAGGATGTCGCGCATCAGTCCTCCGATGCAGGGGTCGGGGTCGGGACGGCCCGCGGGCACGGCGCGCCGGTGCGCACATGGTGGGTAGCGTACCAAACGGCTTTGGCCAGGGCGCGCACCGCGGCCTGAGGGCTCGGCAGCAGAACGGGCGCATACCTTCCGAGCCCGAGGAACACGGAGCGCCGCACCGGGCAGAGCGGCACGCTGACGATGGGTTTGCCGGTGCGCTCCATGATGTCGGCGATGTGCCGCAGGAGCGCTTCCTCCCGCTCGTTGAGCTCGGCGAACGGGCCGCCGGCCTCCGCGGCCGGGTGCGTCTCGAGGCCGAGCCCAGAGCCGTCGCCACTGCTCAGGCCGCCGGCGCTCGGCGACAGTGCCTGCCCCGGGCGGCCGCTGCTGGGGCTGCCGATGAGGGCCAGAGTGATGACCGCGTCCACGGTGTCGCTGTGGGCGACCAGCTCGATGACGCGCTCGGGCACGCCGTGCGCCACCGTGGCCACGAGGTCGATCGGGTTGCCGCGACTCCAGAACGGCGGCAGCAGCTCGTCCACGGCGGCCAGGGCCTCCGCGGGCAGCTCGGCGAGCTGCAGGCCGTTCTCCGCCAGGGCGTCGGCCGTGAGGACGCCCCAGCCGCCGCCCAGGGTCACCACGGCGACGCGACGCCCGGCGGGCAACGGCAGGTAGGCCAGCAGACTGGCGACGTCGAGCGCTTCGTCAGGGTCGCCGGTGGTGATCACGCCGGCCTGCCGGGCGGCGGCCTGGAACACCTCGGACGAGCCCGCGAGGGCGCCGGTGTGCGAGCCGGCCGCGCGGCGGCCGAGGGCGCTCATGCCGCCGCGCACAACGATGACAGGCTTGCGCGGCGTGGTTGCGCGAGCGAGCTCGTAGAAGCGCCGCCCCTCGCTCATCCCCTCGAGATACATCACCACGACGCCAGTCAGCGGGTCCTCGGCCAGGTAGGCGAGCAGGTCGTTGGCGTCGGTGCTCGCCTGGTTGCCGCTGCTCACATATTTCTCCACGCCGACGCCGCGTCGCTCGGCGGTCATCAGCAGCTGCGTGCCGATGTTGCCAGACTGCGAGACGACGCTGATTGGCCCGGCCTCGGGGCGCAGCGTCACAAAGCCGACGGCGCTCAGATGGGCGCTGGTGCAGAGCACGCCCATGCAGTTGGGGCCGACCAGCGTGACGCCGCCCTCGTCGGCGGCCCGGGCAAGCTCCCGCTGCAGCGCCGACCCCTCCTCCCCGGCTTCGCCGAAGCCCGCGGCGATGACGATCGCCGCGGGGACGCCGTAGCGGCCGCACTCCGCGATGATGGCTGCCGCGTGCGCTCCCCCGAGCGCCACGATGACGAGGTCGGGCGTCTCCGGCAGGTCCGCGGGCCCGGCGTAGGCCGGCAACCCGAGGATCGTGCCGCCGCGCGGGTTGATCGGGTAGAGGACGCCGGCGAAACCGCCGTCGAGCAGGTTGCGCATCACGGAGCCGCCCCATTTGGTGGCGTCCTCGGAGGCGCCGACGATCGCCACGGACCGCGGCGCGAAGACGGCGTCGAGACGCAGAAGTCGCCGACCGTCGTCTCCGTCGCCAGGCGCCCCGCCGCCGCCCGCAGCAGTGTCGGGCTCCGCCAGGATCACCAGCGCGTCGGCGGCCACCAGGTCGGTACCGGCGACGAGCAGGGGGTTCACGTCGATCTCGACGATCTCCGGGTGATCGGCGGCAATCTGGGCGATCGCATGAATGATGCGTTCCAGCTGGCCCCTGTCGACTCTCGGAAGTCCCCGCACGGGGCCGAGCAGCCGCTGGGCGCGGAGCTCGCCGACGAGCGCCCGGCAGTCGCTGGTGTCGAGCGGCGCGAGAGCGAACGCCACGTCCGCGACCGCCTCGGTGAAGATGCCGCCGAGTCCGAAGGCGATCACCGGGCCGAACTGCTCGTCGCGGCGCATGCCGACCAGGAGCTCGCGTTCGTGCGGCACCCACTCCTCGACGAGGATGCCTTCTTCCACACGTCCGGCGCCTCGATCGACGATGCGGTGGTAGGCGGCGCGCGCCGCAGGCGCGTCGCGCACGCCGAGCTCCACGAGGCCGGTGTCGCTCTTGTGCTGGATGTCCGGCCCCAGGCCCTTGAGCACGGCCGGCCCGCCAAGGGCCTCCACGGCTGTGGCGGCATCCTGCGCCGAATGCACCACGGCGCCGGCCGGTGTGGGGATATCGTAGGCGGCCAGCAGCTGCTTGGCGTCGCGCTCGTTGAGCGCGACGCGCCCCGCTGCGACGGCGCGCCGGATCAGGAGACGCCCGGCCGGCCGGACGGCGGCGCCCCGCTGCGTGACGAAGGGACCGGCTGACGCGGCCGGTCCACCCCCGGACGTGACAGAACTCATGCTGTCTCCCGCACTTGTCAATGGACGTGCAATGGCATATAGAATATGCCAATAGCTAAAGACGTCAAGAGGTGGACTTGTCGCCCATGGCCGGCCACTCACCAGAGCCCTCCCCGAGTCCCTCGCGTGGCCCCGTCGCGGAGCCCCCGGAATGGTCGTCCGCCACGATGCTGTCGGAGTCGGCGGCCGACCGTGCCGCGCGGTACATCCGCTCGCTCATCTTCTCCGGCCAGCTACGGCCCGGCGACCGTTTGCCGCCGGGCCGCGACCTGGCCGAGCGCCTCGGCATCTCGCGGGTGACGCTGCGCCTTGGGCTCAAGGCCCTGGAGGGCGCCGGGTACCTCGAGACGAGCAAGGGCGCCTACGGCGGCTCGCGCGTCAGCGACAGGGACCGGCTGCTTCGCTGTTGGGCGGAGTGGATGCGGCGGAATTCCAGGGACCTCGACGACATCTTCGAGCTCCGCACCACGCTCGAGACGCGCATCGCGGCCCTGGCCGCGGAGCAGCGCACCGCTGAGGAGCTGACACGGATAGAGACGGCCGACGCCATGTACCGGGAGACGCGGGCCTCGTTGTTCCGCTGGGACGTGGAGTTCCACGACGCCCTGGCCCGCGCCGCGCACAGCTCAAGGCTGGAAGAGGCGATGATCGCCGTCCGTGGCGAACTGTTCCTGCCCGTCGACCAGGCGCTGCACGAGCATCGCACCGAGGACGTGCACGCCTTCCACAAGGCGATCATCGTGGCGGTGCGCGAGCAGGATGCCGAGCGCGCCGCCGAGACCATGAGTGCACATATCGTCGACACACGCAGGATTGTCTACCGGGCGCTCGAGGAGTCCGACGGGGCGTAGGCTCGTGTCGCCGCCCCCGCGCCACCGGAGGCGGCTTCTGTCGGTCTCTCGCCGTGAGCCAAATCATCCGCTCAATTGACATATCGTCCGGAGCGGACATACTGTACTGAGATGGCATCCGGCTACCCAGCATGGCTCGAACCGTACCTCCCCGTCTGTGAGGCGATCGTCGCGCTGTTCCACCCTCTCGCCGAGGTCGCGGTGCACGACGTCCGCCGCGACCGTATCGTCGCCATCTGGAACCCCATCTCTGCGCGCAAGGTGGGCGACCGGTCGCTGATCGACGAGCTGCCGGAGCACTCGGAGGACGCGCGCGTCATCGGCCCGTACCCCAAGATCCTCGCCGACGGTCGCGCGATCACCTCGGTGAGCGTTGTGCTGCACAACGCCAAGGGCGCTCACCGCGGCCTGTTGTGCATCAACTTCGACCGCTCGCCGCTCGACGGCGTCATCGAGC
>Ga0194044_10000006_pt1 | contig 73516 bp, 72 predicted proteins | sample JunL4417m_MetaG_FD_155460 | JGI IMG/M metagenome (GOLD analysis project Ga0194044, IMG submission 155460) | Anoxic zone freshwater microbial communities from boreal shield lake in IISD Experimental Lakes Area, Ontario, Canada - Jun2016-L442-17m | ecosystem: Environmental > Aquatic > Freshwater...
CAAACATATTACTGATTGGCTGATCATTTACAACAATGTCAGACCACATCAGCATTTATCATATTTAACACCCCTACAGTACGCAGAGAAACATGGGCTATTGTCCAAGAGGTCGTCATCAAGTACATATTATTGACAAAAAGTTATCGGTATGATATAAAAAAGATAGAATTATCTCGATAAAACATATTCGGGATGGAGGTGTTGTGATGCCTGGTAATTCCAGTGAGTATTGGGGTTGCTGCAGGCCCGTTGATGTTACCACGTCGTTTCGAGCCGGCCGAGGGAAGTCTGCTGTTCCGCAGAGCGTAGAGCCGAAGTGGGATCTTAAGGCGATGCTTCGCGTCGCACTGACTGCCAAGGTTGGCAAGTTCCCGTCAGGCCGCATGGCCCAGGTCTGACAAAGAGTGAAGGTGGTTCTGCTGATACAGTGGCAGGCCACCTCTTTTAATTTCAGAGCTATTTTGCTAAAGTAGCAATATCAATTACTAATTTGAGGCATTATGAAAATCAAAAAAGAGGATCTGAAAAAGGGAAAATTTAAGTTAACCATCACAGTTGAACCAAGCTCGCTGTTGAAATATTACAAATCTACATACGAGAATTTGGCCAAAGACGTTAAAATCGCAGGGTTTAGGGCTGGCAAGGCGCCAAGAAAAATGATTGAAGAATCAGTTGGAGTTACACGGTTGTTGTCAGAGTCGATTGACTCAATTATCCAGCAAGAATATGTTTTGGCCATTCAAGAAGAGAAAATGATTCCGGTTTGCCCACCAAAAGTTACCATTTCCAAGTACTCAAATTGGGGACTAGAGCTTTCAGAAATTGAGGACGATTTGGTTTTTGAGGCTGAAGTTGAAGTTCTGCCAGAAGTTGTTTTGAAAGATTATTCAAAAATTAAAGTCAGTAAAAAAGAAGCGTCAAAAATTACAGAAGAAGATGTTGAAAAAATCATGACTCATTTGCTACGGCAGAAAGCGACTTTTACTGAAGTTGATCGTGCCGCTAAAGTTGGTGATAGGGCGGAAATTTCCTACCAAGGTTCTGTGGACAAAGTGAAAAAAGATTCAATGTCGGCAAAGAATCATCCGGTAATTTTGGGTGAAAACACTTTGATCCCTGGTTTTGAGGAACAAGTTATCGGCATGAAAAATGGTGAGGAGAAAAAGTTTGATATTACATTTCCTAAAGATTATCACGCCAAGGAATTTGCCGGCAAAAAAGCTCAGTTTGAGGTTACAGTAACTGATATTAAAGAGGTAAATTTACCGAAGGCCGATGATGCTTTTGCTGATAACTTTGGACACAAAAATATTGCTGATTTAACAGACGCGATTCGAAAAAGTCTCAGGGACGAAGTTGAGGCTAAGACTCGCCAAGAACTAGAGAGTGAAGTAATCGAAAAAATGTTGCCACTGCTGACGGTTGAAGTCCCCGATGGTTTGATTGATCAAGAAATCGATAGAATGGTTGCTAACATGTCGGAGCAAATCGAAAGTAAAGGCATGAAGCTTGATAAGTACTTGGAGAGTATTAAAAAGACTTTACCGGAGCTAAGAGCTGATATGCGACAGGTGGCAGAGAAAAATATTCGGATTGGATTTATGTTGGGGAAAATTATTGAAGAAGAGGGTATTGATCAACAAGATCCTGAGGCAGGAAGAATTGCTCTCGAACTCGTTATTAAAAAACTGACAAAATAAATATCATTTCAAATATATTTTGTCATCCCGAACTTGTTTCGGGGTCCACTAATAGTAGATTCCCGCTGGAGTTTATCCTGTGGACGGGAATGACATGGAGTCGCCGTGGGGACAAGTTTTCTACAAATTCTAAAAAAACGAGATTTCTCCCGTATTTGGACGGCGCAGATTTTGTCGCAAATTGTTTCCAATATGCTGAATTTTGCTTTGATTCTGCATATTTACGACCTCACTGGTAGCCTTACGACAATATCTCTGGTCCTAATTGCTTCCACTGTTCCGTCGGTGATTTTTGGTCCGTTCTCTGGCGTTATTACCGATAGGGTCAGGTACAAAAAAGTCCTAATTTACACTAACATTTTGCGCTTTTTAGTCGCAATTTTATTGATTCCGGCTGCTCATAATACTTTGGCAATTTTGGAAATTATATTCTTGATGTCGGCAATTTCGCAGTTTTTTGCGCCGGCGGAAATGTCATCAATACCGCTGATTGTTGACCGTTCTGAGATCGTCGCTGCCAATTCAATTTATATCGCCACGCTTTATGGCTCGCTCATTATCGGTTATGGCATTGCCGGGCCAATACTTGGACTAATTGGTTCCAGCTGGCTTTTTGTTTTGGTTGCTATGGCGTATTTAATCTCTGCTATATCAATTAGTTCAATGTCGAATTTTGATATGAAGGAAACCGGTCAGAGGCTCTCACTTTATAATTTAGCCAGCAGTATCAGTTCGGTTTGGGAACAAACGAAGGAAGGGTTGTCTTATATTAAAAACAAGGAAAATGTTCGCGGACCAATGATTAAGTTGGCCATCGGCTGGGCGATGCTTGGCTCATTTATTGTAGTCATGCCGGGTTTTGCTCAACACACCGTTGGTATTAGCACTAAAATGGCTGGAGTTGTTCTGATTGCACCAGCGGGCATTGGGATGTTGGTTTCATCATATCTTTTAAATAAATATAAAAATTGGATCAAAGGTAAAGTTATTACCTCCGGATTTGTTATCTGCGGAATTACACTCTTGGCGTTGGCTTCATATGGCCTCTACGGCTGGCTGCATTTTGCAATTATAATTGCTGTCTTGTTGATGATAATTCTTGGTATGTCAGCAGCCTTTGTGTATATTTCAACTCAATCTTTGCTTCACTTGAATTCCGAAGTCAAAATGCGCGGTCGGGTTTTTGGCATCTCTGCCATGATGATTAATTTAGCCCTAGGACTCCCTGCACTTTTCATCGGTGGTATCGCTGACTTAACTTCACCGGTATTCACTTTGATAATTTTGGCTTTGATAATTATTATATATTCGGCAGTCCTGCTTTTTGACGAATAGCGGTTTGCACAAATTCTGGAAAAAGAATACTATATAATAGTAAATACGATCGATTTATTCGACTAATTAAATGGAGCGGGGAAATGGAAGAGCGTTCTAGGGTTTTTAAAAATCACAGATTAATCGTGATTTTTTTCGTCGTTATTTTGATTCTTTTTGCCGCAATTACAATTGCTTTAGTTAATAAGGGATATTTTAAATCAAGCGCTGATTCAGTTGCCGGCGGTGGAACAATTTATGTTGCAATTAAAGACGGTAATGGGTCGCAGAGTTGGTCAGGGATACCGGTTAAGGCCAGTAACACAATAACCGGCAAGGCCCTGCTCGCTGTTACCGATTATAGCGGAGTCGCAAAATTTATTGGTGTTGAAAACGGGAATTATACTATTGCTTACACTGACCCTGGATGTACAAGTAATCAGACCATTTCCACATCAATTAGCTACAGTACCCGTACTGCTTCGGTAACTGGCAAACTTTGTCCAACCACTATTGCTAATTCTTTCACTGTTACCGGGAAAGTCATTGGTGATGGAATATATCCTATGGCGCTCTCGGCGCTGGTTGGGTCTAGCGCCTCAAAAATCCAAACCAGGTCAGAATTTAGCACGGGTAATTTTTCATTGGCTGGATTTAAGGTCACCGGTGGCAATGCTGGTAGTTACAGCATAATTTTAGGAGGCGTCAATGGCTACAAGGTCACAACTTATACTTTAGCTCAGCTGGGTATTACAGGAATTCCGATAGCAGGAAAGACCTATGCACTCTCCACTTTGGCTAAAATGCAATTTAGTTCCACTCCACCGACACCCCCGTCAATTAGTCCGGATATTTACTACACCGTCAAAACTGATTGCAAAGCTGCTGTTTGTACAAACCGAGATACCAGGGGAAGAGTGTCGGGGCTCCCGGTCTCTATTGAATATTCAACCTCGCCCGCACAAACAACCAACAATAACCTAAGCCTTTATGCCGACAGGGATTACAATGGTGTTTTCAAGGGTGTCTCGGTTGGCTCGCCGATTTTCGTTGTAAATAGCAAAAACAGTCCAAGTTACAATCCTGCTTATGAAACATTTATGACTTGGGTTCCGGCAATGACCAAATCAAATTACTCACTGGACGGCAGCGCCTACTATTATGTGGCAGAGTTTCTAATTCATCAAAAAAATACTAAAGTCGGGACCTCTCTCTCTGGCCGGGTCATCAACTCAACTGGTGGATCAGTGTCAGGACTGACTGTTAGTTACGGCGGCAAAACCTCGATCACCGATGCCAATGGCAACTACTCATTAACTGGGTTTATCGCTGGAGACGCAACTATTACTGTTTGCCCGGGGTTTACCTCCACCATTTCAAAATTAACGACCGAAGCAAACCAAAAAATCTCAAATTTTGATTTGCCCGTGTATCCGACGTCATCAATAGCAAATACCGGGTGTACGAAATAGATTGATAGATATGGGAGATATTTTGTCCCCCCAGCGTTTGTGGCGAAATAGCTTGTTTTAAAATAATAATTTCTAACTATTGGAGGAGAAAAATGGGGAAGCGGACTAAATTAATTTTAACGATTGCAATTTCCGTGGTTATTGTCGCTTCCGGTACTATTTTTGCATTAGCTAAATCTGGCATTATTCACATTGGAATATTTGCTAGCCCAACGGCTACTTATTATTCAGCTACAGTAAATATCATGCAGGCGTCTCGTGGTTCTGGTGTCAAGGTTATCGCCAGCCCTAAAAATACTGCCGGTACCTATTCAGGTACGATTGTTGGCGTTACAAATTCTAGTGGCACGCAGTCAGTATTTGACGGCACTTTAGCTGCCGGCAACTATAAGTTTTACATCTCTGACAGAAATTGCAATTCTACTATTGGTGATATTCCAGATTCAAGTTATTTCAACTTGTCAGACGCTGTTTGTCCAGCGCCACCGCCGCCAGCTGGAAATTTTACTGTTAAGGGCAAGGTTACAGATCAGATAACAAATAATGGTGTCGGTGGGATTGTGGTTACGATTGGTGGCAGTTTCACCACTAGTGCCAGTGATGGTGCCTACAGTATAACTAGTAATCTTTTTGGCCTTAACCCAACTGTTGCCTCAAATTACACCATAGGTTTTACAGATGGGCAAAACCCCGTTCGCTACCAATCAGTGTTTAAGGCTCTCGACCAGGAGAATAGCTCTATCGCCAATATCCCGACTGGCTCACCTTATACAGTTAACCAACCGCTGCAATTAATACCTGGTGGTACGCCAAGCTTTACTCTTGGTGGCCTTGTTTATATCAAAAATTCCGATGGCAGCGCTAAGCCTATCAGTGGACTCAATATTCAAATTATTGACCAGGGTGGGTTTCCGATTGCATCGGCTATTAGTAAGGCGTCATACATCACCGGGACAAGCAACCCAAATGGAGCCTATGTAAATTACATCACATCAAGTATCGTTAATATCTCAAGTCTAGATGGGCTAACTCTTGATATTATTGATACAACCAATACCTATAAAGAAATCTATACATCCATTAACAACGGTAATATTGTATATCCGGCAGCAAATGCCATTAGTCCTGAACAAATGAATCAAATCGATGATTCTGTCAAGACTCTTGGATTGCTGCAAGTGGCAGCGCCGATTGCAACTGTGCCAGTAGCCCCAACCATCGGTACGGCAACTGCCGGCAATGCCTCGGCAACTGTGGCTTTTACTCCAACCCCAGCAGCATCGAACGGTGGTTCAACTATTATAAGCTATACCGCCACTTCGACTCCTGGTAACAGAACTGCAACCGGGACAACGTCGCCCATTACTGTTTCAGGTTTAATCAATGGGATTAGTTATAGTTTTACTGTTCATGCCAAAAATTCAATTGGAAACTCAGTGGAATCAGATGATTCTAACGAAGTGACCCCGTCCGCACCGATCCAGACTTGCAATAGGGTTGACCCCAATTTCAAAACAGAGGTTCAGGCTTTTGTTGATGCCATGATGAACATTGGTCCTAATGAAACATTTCGCCCAGATCAAGTGGCAATACAGCAGGCCCTGGATTATTTGAATCAAAAAAATCCGCATTTAGCGGTGGCTCTTCGGGGCAATTTTCGGGAAATTTATCAGGATAATCCACAGGTGGTGGATAAGATCAAACAATACTTACGAGAACACGCGCCCGATATCGCTGCTCAAGTGGCTTCATTTGTTAATATCGATTTAGCCGGGATACAGCTGAAAACCCCTGATTTAGCCAACTCGATACTAAACTATCTTCAAGATCAGTTCCCTGGTTCAAAGCTTGTGGCTGAAATTGTCAAAGAAATGCGTAACCCGGATTTCAAAATTACTCATTTGCTTGCCGCAATAGACCCTGGGGCGGTTAACTCGATGAACGACACGATAAACAAATTATTAAGCATTAAGACGATAGGCCTTTCCAAGGCAGAAGCTGCTCAGATTACCGCCTACAATGTTACCGGCAGTGCAATACCAGCCTCTGTCGCCAGTAGAATATTCGGTAATAAAATTTACTCTGCCATTGAGACAGCCTCAGAGCTTTTGCAACAAGATCTCTCGGCAAAGGTCGCCATGATGATTATTCGGGACCCGGCTAAATATAAAAATATTATTACAAAACTCCAACATGTTGATGTGGCGCTCGAATTTTTAAATAGAGCTATTGTGGTTAACAATACAAATTTTCACCTGCTTATCCAGCCACAATGGAATGGTCATAATGTTGGGGGTCGAATAAATGCAAATGTGAATATGAAGATCGGCAGTCTATTTGGCTCAATTACCGCGAAATATGATACCTGTTCAAATGGCGAAGATTCAATCAATGGTAAATTGGGGAGCAACTTTGTTGCTTCAATGTCGTTGACTGGTAAGAATTTCTCGCTCACAATAAATAAGGTTGATAATTATACCAACGGATCACTGAGCTATTCTCGAACATTTTAATTGATTGACATTGCTTAGCCTTGATCATAACCGTTTATAGTCGGTAGAGTTTTTAGATTTCCAGGCGGCACTTGACACGAATGTAAAGTTTGCTTTACAATGACCTCAATTAGCAAAGGAGTTTTATGTCTTATTTAGTCCCAACTGTTATCGAAAAATCACAATTTGGTGAGCGCGCCTATGATATTTATTCCCGGCTTTTGAAAGATCGGATTATCTTTTTGGGTGGGCCAATTGACGATGCTGTTGCTAACACTGTTATCGCTCAGCTTTTGTTCTTGGAAGCCGAAGATCCGAAAAAGGATATCCAAATGTATATTAATTCTCCCGGTGGCGAGGTTTACTCAGGTTTGGCGATATACGACACCATGAATCACATTAAGCCGAAAGTTTCGACAATTTGTATTGGGCTCGCGGCATCAATGGCGGCATTTCTTCTTGCTGGTGGGGAGAAGGGCATGAGATTTTCACTTCCCAACTCAAAGATTCTCATTCACCAACCATCTGGTGGTTCACGGGGTCAGGCATCGGACATTAAAATCCAAGCCGAAGAAATTATAAAGATTCGCTCAGAGATGAATCAGATGCTGGCGGAAAATACTGGACAGGATATCAAAACCATTGCCAGAGATACTGATCGTGATTTTTATATGCGTGCCGATGAAGCTAAAAAATACGGACTAATTGACAAAGTAATAAGTAGAAAATAGCTATAATAGCGCATATTGCGCTGCATGTTTGATAATAAGTTGGTTTAATTGTGTCAGTGCGGTTATTCCTGCTATTATATTAGTATGAAAAGTAGAGGGACAAAAAAAGCTTTTACACTCGTTGAACTCTTAATCGTAATTGCAATTATTTCAACTGTTACCGCTTTTATTATATTCAATGTTAAGGGTGCGCAGTCTCGCGGGCGTGATTCACAGAGAATGGCAGATCTGGCGTCTATAAATGATGCTATTAATCTTTATTATCGTGAAACGGGTCATTATCCGAGCTTGCCAGCGGGTTGTGGAACTCGGTATTCTTATCCGGATGGGACCAGTTCTTGGGGCAATGACGCCAGTAGCGCTAATGTTACCGCTTGGGATACTCTTAGCTGCCACAGTGCCAATTATATCCCGGGCCTCGCACCGAAATACATTAAAAAATTGCCGGTCGACGCAGGTCCATCTTTGGTTCTAGCCAGTATGCCTGGCAATCAGCGGGGCTATGCTTACGTCCACAAAATAGACCCTGCCACTAAAGCCGAATGTTATAAAATTGTTTCTTTAAGACCTGAAAAACCAGCATTGCCGACATCAAAAACAATTTGGGATCCACCGCGCGATGGTGGAACAGATGCTAACGTAGTAGATAATAATACCCCATGGGCCTGGTCGTACTATTCCCGTGGATGTGCTTTTGACAATGGCGGAGAGCCAATAGCGCCTTGAACAACCTTAGTTTTTGTTGTACTATTTCAGAAACTAACCAAAGAAGGATTTTTATATGGCGATTGATTCACGAACCAAAAAATTAGCAGCCCTAGTAGTTAACTATTTTCTTAAAGTAAAGCACGACACAAATGTAATAATCTCTGGTTCGACAGAGGCTAGTGATTTTGTTACTGCCCTATACACAGAGGTTTTAAAAGTTGGCGCACACCCAATTACCAGAATTTCGCTTCCGGGATTGGCACCAATTTTCTATAAATACGCCAAAGAACACCACATTAAAAATTATCCGGATATATTTGATTACACCGTAAAGCATACACAATATTACATTGGTATCGACACCGATAGCAATACTAGGGAGATGACCAATGTTGACCCAGAAAAAATGAGAAACCGATCAATCGTAACTCATCCTATCACTGATTATGTTTGCAACGCCAAAGATAAAATCCGCCGAGCAACAGTAGGCTACCCTTGCTCAGCTTTAGCCCAAGAGGCAGAAATGTCGCGGGAGGATTATGAGGATTTTGTTTTTGGGGCCATGCTGCAGGACTGGGATAAGGTTGGAAAAGAAATCAAAAAGATTCTAAACATATTCAGAAAAGGTAAGCACGTTCACCTCTTGGGGGAAAATGTTGATTTAAATTTCGATATACACGGAGAGCTTGCACTGGATGATTTGGAAGGTGACAATATTCCTTGCGGAGAAGTTTTCATGGCTCCCGTAAGAGAATCTGCCGAAGGTTGGATACAGTTCGATTATCCGGCTATTGAAGCAGGAAAAGAAGTCCCAGATATTCGTCTTGAGTTCAAAAAGGGCAAGGTAGTTAAATATTCTGCATCTAAAAATGAGGACTTTTTAGGTGAAATGTTGGGAACTGATAAAAATTCTTCGTATTTAGGCGAGTTAGGAATTGGGCTCAACCCAAATGTGAAGAAATTTACAAAAAGTTTACTATTTGACGAAAAAATAATTGGTACCATCCATTTAGCTCTTGGCATGGCTTACAAAGATAATGGCGGCGGTAACGACTCTGCCCTCCATTGGGACATTGTCAAAGATATGCACAAAGCAAAAATTATTCTCGACGGCAAAGTTGTTCAAGAAAATGGAAAGTGGCTTATTTAATAGCCATTTCGTCTCTGTCTGACATCCAGCACTTAAATCTTAGATTTATAGTGCGTGGATGGGAAGTGGAAGATCTAATAAAAAAATGGCAGCCGCTGGCGGCTGCCCGGACTTGAATTCAGCTCGTGCTAGAGCTGGAAGAGTGTTGCCATTGCTACTGGGTAAACACGAATTTCGCGGTTCTCTTGGACGAAGTCCTTGGGGTGCTTCGGAATCATTGACACCGGTATTGCTTGATCTGCGAAGTTGAGCTGGAACACTGTGCGGTGGCGCTGTTGGAAAATCCGAGGGCTAACAACGGAGTGGAATAGGGGGTTCATCCCTATTGGTGGCGCGTAGTCAGTACTCTCGATCTCGTCATCATCGTAGTCGCCACTGGTGGCATACTCCCATACTCCATAAATGTTGAGTTGTCTGGGCATCGGGACATACTCTGGTGTGCCACTGACGATGTCAATGGATGGGTGAGATGGGCCGTCATAATAGCGCCTGCAACGAGCTATCATAAGGCGTATCCACCAACCGATGAGATTGATGTATCTCATTTTAAGCCTCCGGGGAAGTATCGTCTGCCATTTTCAGTATAGATAATATTTTCTTCATGTGGCTAGGGGGGCAGTGGATTGGTCTGTTTACATTAACTAAAAACATATAGTGGTAAATAGAATTTTAAAACTGTTGACAAACTGATTTTTTTTATCTATATTGGATACACAAAGGCTTACAACTGAAGAGACCAAAGCAAATTGTTTCAAGATTGGAACAATCTTGTATTGTCTTTCAGTTGTTGCGAGCGTTCTTTAACAGCTAAATAGTGGTAATTTTCGTCGTCAATTTTTTTTGAATTTGTATTTTAGAGCTAATCAAGCTCACATTTATTTGAGAGTTTGATCCTGGCTCAGGATTAACGTTGGCTGTGCGCCTAACACATGCAAGTCGAGCGATATAGCGGCAGACGAGAGAGTAATAGTAAGGAACTTACCCCCGAGTGAAGGATAGCCAGCCGAAAGGTTGGGTAATCCTGCATAATATCGAAAGATCAAAGCCTTCGGGCGCTTGGGGAGAGGCCTTACTCCTATCAGCTAGTTGGTGAGGTAATGGCTCACCAAGGCGATGACGGGTAGCTGGTCTGAGAGGATGATCAGCCTCGATGGGACTGAGACACGGCCCATACTCCTACGGGAGGCAGCAGTTGGGGATTTTGCACAATGGGCGAAAGCCTGATGCAGCGACACAGCGTGAAGGATGAAGGTTTTCGGATCGTAAACTTCTTTTAGTGGGGAGTAATCTTGAAAGTACCCACTGAATAAGGACCGGCTAACTACGTGCCAGCAGCCGCGGTAATACGTAGGGTCCGAACGTTATCCGGAATTATTGGGCGTAAAGAGTTCGTAGGTGGTTTTGTAAGTTGGGTATTAAATCTATCGGCTCAACCGATAAACTGTACTCAATACTGCAGAACTTTGTGGTTTGCAGGGGCAGATGGAATTCATGGTGTAGCAGTGGAATGCGTAGATATCATGAAGAACACCAATGGCGAAGGCAGTCTGCTAGGCTCTCCAGACACTGAGGAACGAAAGCGTGGGTAGCGAACGGGATTAGATACCCCGGTAGTCCACGCCGTAAACGATGCACACTAGGCATTTGGAGTATCGACCCTTCGAGTGCCGAAGCTAACGCGTTAAGTGTGCCGCCTGGGTAGTACGGCCGCAAGGCTAAAACTCAAAGGAATTGACGGGGACCCGCACAAGCGGAGGAACATGAGGTTTAATTCGATGCTAAGCGAAGAACCTTACCAGGGCTTGACATCTATGGAACTTCCAAGAAACTGGAAGGTGCCTTAGGGAACCATAAGACAGGTGCTGCACGGTCGTCGTCAGCTCGTGCTATGAAGTGTCCCGTTAAGTCGGTTAACGAGCGCAACCCTTGCTGTTTGTTGAATTTTTCAAACAGGACTGCCGGCGTTAAGTCGGAGGAAGGTGAGGATGACGTCAGATCAGCGTGGCTCTTACGCCCTGGGCGACACTCGTGTTACAATGGATAGTTACAAAGGGTCGCGAAACAGTAATGTTGAGCTAATCCCATAAACCTATCCCCAGTTCGGATTGAGGGCTGCAACTCGCCCTCATGAAGTCGGATTCGCTAGTAATCGTAGGTCAGCCATACTACGGTGAATACGTTCTCGGGTCTTGTACACACCGCCCGTCAAGTCAGGAAAGCCGGTAACATCTTAAATGCCCAACAGGGTATCACGGTGGGATCGGTGATCAGGACTAAGTCGTAACAAGGTATCCCTATCGGAAGGTGGGGATGGATCACCTCCTTTCTAAGGAGTTAGGCTAATTAAATAATTAGCCCATTGGTCGAATATAAATCGGCCGCGAGGCCGAGTTATGATAAGCGACGAAGTTACCACTATTTAGCTGTTAAATCAGCTCATCAAGTTACAAGTTAAAAGTTTGTCAAGTTGATGGAATCTGCAGAAATGCGGATTTTTTTTGTTGACGAAATATAAAAAATAGTGTAGGATATAACAACACGATAGATAATCCAGGAGGTCCAGACCATGAAGGTAGCACTGATTATATCGAGCGATGCTGCTCGTAGAGCTGCAATTGCCGCGGCTCTGTCCGGTTCAATCCAGCCTGTTCAGGCTGGATGTTGTGAGGCAATCTACGCTGTCGAGAAGATTCATCGTGGCAATATCGTCCTGGTGTATATCGACGCTTGTCTGGATTCCGATGAACTGTCGGCACCCAGCCACGTCGTGAATCTTTGCGGACGGACGACCTACGGGCCGTTCGTGATTGGGGTCAGTGTGGCGGACGACACCGTCCCCGGCGACAACTCTCTGACTGACCTTCAGGCAGAGTTGGGCGCGCGCAGTCTCCGGGACTCCGACAAGATAACCATCGCTCCGATTGATGAGAATCTGCCGGCGGCTGTTCGGGCATTGCTGGCCACGATTTGTTAGCCGTAACTGGCTGTTTGTCGTACCGCCCTGCCCTTGGGTGGTTTTTTCTTTCTTGAAAAATATTCTAAATTTTGCTATCATTTAATATCGTAATGGGCATGTAGCTCAGTTGGTTAGAGCACGTCACTGATAATGACGGGGTCGGAGGTTCGAGTCCTCCCATGCCCACCATAACAATATGAAGAAAATCAAATCTATAAATCAAATTCATCATCAGCTGTTGAAACTCTCAATAGCCGATGTTTATGTTTAGAAATATTTAGTTCTAGTTAAAAAAGATAAATGCCGGCTCTTGAGAGCGCGGTATTTTTTTGTTGGAGGAAGATTATGACGACGTTGGTTGACCAGATCGAGCAAGGCGGCTTCGACTACAAGTTGGTGTCGGATGATCCGCCGCAAATCCAGCTCCCAGGCTTTTCGGTTTTGATTAGTTTGTCGGATGAGCAATGGGAAGATCTGAAAAAAAGGGAAGGTAACGCAATTGATCAGCACTTCCCGCGTTCGCGCGGGTTGAACTAGACAGAGCCCGCGGCTAAAAGCCGCGGGCAAATCTTTTCTTCTATAGGAAAATAACCGTAAATCAGCTATAATCAAGCTCAAAGGGGCCATTAGCTCAGTTGGTAGAGCGCATCATTCGCATTGATGAGGTCAGGAGTCCGACTCTCCTATGGTCCACCATTTTCCATTTATTTATTAAGAAATAATGCGGGAATATAAAACTAAAAATAATAAGCTTGTTTGGGCTGGCCAAAATGTCACCGATTTGGCGGCAGAATTTGGTACTCCACTTTTTGTTTATGATGAAAAGCAAATTATTCAGTCAGTTAAAGAATTATCTAATGGCCCGTGGGAGATTCACTACGCAGTTAAGGCAAATCCGTCACCGGAAATTTTAAAGACTTTGCTTAAATATAATATTGGCATTGACGCGGTTTCAGCCAATGAAGTTGAATACGCGATTTCTCTTGGTTTTGATCCGAAAAAGATTGTCTACACTTCTAGTTCTCTTTCTGCTGATGAAGCTAAACGAGTCACGGATAAAGATGTTTTGGTTAATGTTAATTCGTTTGAAGAAATTGAGCTCTTGGGCAAATTGGTGCAGGGGATTGATATAGGCATTCGAATCAACCCAAATGTTATCGCTGGGCATCACAAGCACACACAAACTGCCGGGGAAATTTCTAAATTTGGTGTCCACTTAATTGATATGCCGAAAGCTGTTGAGATCGCCGCAAAATATAATCTTAAAATTACCATGGCGCATTTTCACATTGGCTCTGGGATTTTGGATGTTGAACTTTTTATTCAAGCCTTTAAAACCGTTCTTGAAACAATTAAAAAACTAGAGTTACCAAATCTTACTCACATCAATCTTGGTGGCGGTTTCGGAACACCATATCATCCAAATGAAAAACGACTCGACTTAAAACAATTGATCACGGAAATTACGAAACTTCACTTGGAATTTGAAAAGGCGACCGGCAAAAAGACAAAACTTGTTATTGAGCCGGGTCGCTATTTGGTGAATGAATCAGGAATTTTGTTGGTGAATCTCAACAGTATTTCAAGGAATCATCAGCGCTTTTTTTATCGCACTAATAGCGGTTTTAATCATTTAATCCGCCCGGCAATGTACGGTTCGTACCACCATTTTATCAACGGATCAAAAGTTGCTGGTCCAAGTGAAAAAGTAATTCTTTCTGGCAATATTTGCGAAGGTGGCGATATTTTTAATTCCGAACCGAGAGAAATTACAATTGGAGAACATAATGACACAATCGTAATCTTTGATGTCGGCGCCTACGGGGTTTCAATGGGTATGAATCTATATAATCTAAAAGGATTGCCAGCTGAAGTAATCATCAAAGATGATGGATCTGTTTTGCAATTTGCTAAAGCGCAGAGCATGGAAGATATTTTATCGCGGTATATTTAGAAATAAAAACATGGGCGATATCAAAATCATCCAAAAAAATTATTTAATATGATTAAATATTTACGCAATTTTAACGAAATTTGCCAGCGTGATGTAGAATTGGTTGGCGGCAAAGGTGCGTCACTAGGTGAGATGACGAAGGCGGGAATAACAGTTCCTTCCGGTTTTGTAATCACCTCAGATGTTTTTGAAGATTTTTTAAATAGCTCAAACATTAATACTGAAATTGCCGCAATTTTAGATTCTATAAATTATAAAAAGAATAGTGATCTTGTTAATGCGTCAGAGAAAATTATTACACTGATTCTGGGCTCAAATATATCGTCTAATATTGAGAAATCAATTCAAAAATACTTTAAAAACCTCGATTGCAAATTTGTCGCTGTCCGTTCCTCTGCAACTGCTGAGGACTCCAGGACTAATACTTGGGCAGGTCAACTAGAAAGCCATCTCAACACTTCAGAAGAAAATTTATTTAAAAATATTCAGAAGTGTTGGGCCTCGTTGTATACACCACGCGCAATATTCTATCGTTTTGAGAAAAAAATGATAGAGAAAAAAATATCTGTTGCTGTTATTGTTCAGAGGATGATAGACAGCGATAAATCTGGAGTGGCATTTTCTGTTCATCCTGTTACTGGTGATTCTAGACAAATGATTATCGAGGCTGCTTATGGTCTAGGTGAAGCAATAGTGTCCGGGCAAATTACCCCCGACAACTATGTTGTGGAGAAACAGTCGAGAAATATTATCAGTAAGGATATTCAGCATCAATTGCGCGGTTTATATCGTGCTGAAAAAGGTGGTAATGAGTGGTGTGAAATTTCCCCAGAAAAAGCAGGTAGGCAAGTGTTATCTAATAAGGAAATTATAGATTTATCAAATATCATTATTAAAATTGAAACTCATTACGGTTTTCCATGTGATGTCGAGTGGGCAGTAAAAAATGGAATTGTTTATATTATCCAAAGTAGGCCGATAACTACACTTGCGGAAACACATAATAATAAAATATCTTTGGCTGACGGATTACTTGAGTTACTCGGAGATAAAAAATTAATCAGAGCCGATGTTGATTATATCCCATTTCTGGCTATGATTGATTGGCTTAATTATTATGATGCTGATGGAAATTTGAAAAATGTTTACCCAGCATCTTTTTATTTTTCAAAAAATAGAACAGTCGTGTTTCTTTCTCAATCATATGCTGAGTGTTCTGAGGAGATATTTGATAATCTTGTATCGGGCGAGATACAAGCAAGAGATATTTCGGTTGCTTACAATAAATCGGCTAGCAAAATAATTAGAAATTATTCAAAATATTTTTTGGAAGATTGTCTGGCTGATGAATCTGAAAAAATTTTATTACAAAAATTCGAAACGGTCTATAAAACACTTCGTGAATTAGTGGCCAGGACTCTTTTCATTGAGCAAATGGATGAAACCATTGTTAAAAAAGTGCTTGAAAAACATCAAGCAAAAAATATTAATGAAGTTTTAGCGATAGTTAAACTTCCGCATTTTCTGTCGTTTGAAAATAGGAATACCCAGGCAATTTTAGATGTGATTGAAAATAGAAAGCCACTAAATTATCTTTACTACGCCTTTTTAAGTTACACTTTTGTCCCAGATGAAGCATATTTAAACCAAGTAATTATTCAATCTAATCCAGAAAAATTGCGCCTAGAATTGCTCCAGGCAAAAAATAATATTCAAAAATCTCAAAATGAATACAAAGAAAAGCTTCAAAGGCAGCCTAAATCTGTTCAAAGAATTGTTGAGATATTGTCTTGGACTATGCAAGTAAGGGACAAAAGACGAGATATAATAAACATGTCTGAGGCGATACTTTATAAAATAGCAGAAAGACTCTTCCAAATTTGGGGGCTAGAAAAATCTTTAGTTAAGTTAACTGGTGCCATCGAGATTCTTGGGGGCAAAGAAAAAATTCTAGCAAACCATCAGGAAATAGAGAAAAGAGTTAATGGTTTTGGCATTTTGTATAAACCCGATCACTCTTATGAACTCAGAACTGGAACATTTGTTAGTGATATAAAAGAGTTGGATCAGTTGATACTAGATCAAAACAAGACGAGCTCCAATCTGATTAGAGGTGAAATTGGCAACAAAGGAAAAATTGTTGGCAAAGTACGTGTAATACTAAAAAGTAGTCAATTCAATGATTTTAAAGAAGGTGAAATATTGGTAACAGGCATAACTGGTCCAGAGTTCGTCCCCTTAATGAAAAAATCAGTAGCAATAATTACTGATGGTGGTGGCATTACTTCGCATGCTGCAATCATTTCGCGCGAGTTTAACAAACCTTGTATAGTTAGAACTATAATCGCCACTCAGATACTAAAAAACGGTGATAAGGTAGAAGTAAATGCAAACAGTGGAGTTGTGAGAATTATAAGATGACTATAACAATTAATTTTTTAGAATAAAATTGGCTGCTTAACTCAGCGGTAGAGTGCTTCGTTCACATCGAAGAAGTCACTGGTTCGAATCCAGTAGCGGCCACCAAATACAAAATCCACCTTCAGTGTGGTTTTGAATTTGGTGAATGGACGCGAGGATTCGAACAGGGAAGGGGTCGGGAAACGGTAGTTTCCCGTGGAGGAAAATACTAAAAACCGTGGGTTTTTAGAAGGAGCCATGCTACGCTCGAGATCCAGTAGCGGCCACCAATTATTTTAGATATTATTTTTTAGGTCACATTATGTTAATTTCAGCCCATGCTTTAACTGGTGCATTTATTGGCAAAGAAATCGGCTATCCGCCGCTGGCTTTTTTTGCTGGTATTGTTTCGCATTTATTCCTCGATTGTATTCCGCACAATGATGGCCCGGACGATGCTGCTGGTAGGAGCGAAGATGATCCTAATACCGTTGGCCAATACGCATTGGTGGCCGTTGACATTATTTTAGCAATTATCGTTTTTGGCTATTTTTACTCTCACAACATGCTAGCTGCCGGGATGTTTTGGGGTGCTTTTGGCGGAATATTCCCTGATTTTGTTGATAATAATCCGCTATGGAGCAAGCGTTTGCGGAAATTTAATGTTTTCAAACAGTTTCACCAATTCCATTCCAAAATTCAGCAAATTAAAACGCCAATGTGGTTCGGTCTCCTGACGCAATACGCAATTGCGGCTATTTTTCTTTGGCTAATATTACGCTAGAATGGAAGTATGAAATTTTTAGAATTTTTAGGTTTTTTGGCACTTGGGTTATCACTACTTTATTTTGCTTATCCTCTAACCAACATCACCGGAAGACAAGATTGGATTGAAAAATATCTTGGGCCCGGTGGGACTATTACGTTTTATCGTTTATTGGGTGCTGCCATATTTATTTTTGCGTTTGTATTCTTGGTTAAGTACTAATTGGTTGACTTTTAGCTTCGAATGTAATATAATTTTTTAGTCTTGGGCCCGTAGCTTAGTTGGTAGAGCGCCTCATTTGCACTGAGGAGGTCGCAGGTTCGACTCCTGTCGGGTCCACCACAACGACTTTATGTCTTCAGATATAACACTTTTACAGCTCCCGGAGCGGGAAAATGCTGGTTCTAACCTAGCATTTTTTTGTTGATAAGATTTTGCAATTTCCGCAAACGGCTCACGCCAAAAACGATCTCCCACAGACAATATTCCGTTCTTAAGTGTTAGGTTCTTACCAAGAGTGATTAAAATCTCTCTACGAAGTTGTTTGTCGCCTTTTAAGAAGTTAATTTTTGCATAAGCAACAAAGTCGACTGCTTTCTCAATTACTTCAGTACAATTATTAATTTTCTTCTCGGCAGTTTCCAATCTCTCCACTGCTAAAGCTTTTTCTCTATTGATTTCATTTTTCCTGGCAACATATTCATCGCTGTCAATAAACCCTTCAATTTTAGAGTCCAGGAGTCTTTTTAGTTTTTCATCACATTTCAAGACCTCATCTTGGGCACTTTTTGTGATAATTTCTTTTTCTCCAAATTCCTCCTCATTAGATCGCTTCAATTTATTTCGAGCAAAATCAAAAAATTCGTCTGGCAATTTAGTTTCTCCCAACCTCTCAATTATTTGCTTCTCTATCTCAGTTTCGGGTGTGTTTTTTCTGTCTGAACAATAAAAATCTCGTTTTTTGTGAGTGCAATGGTAATAAGTGTACTCCTTTATCTGACCAGTACTTTTAATATCTTTTGCCTTCGTTTCAGCAGTAATAGCGCAACCACAAACTTCACACTGAACAGCCCCTGTGTAGGCAAAGTCCCGAGTTTTAGCCCTAGTTTTCCCCTTGGCACCTAAAAACTTTTGCACACAATCAAATTCTTCGAGTGTAACCATTGGCTCATGAGTAGCCTTGTATTGAGTGCCGTGATATTCCATGTATCCAGTATAAAAAATGTTGCTAAAAGTCTTATAGATCAAACTGTGGCTTAATGGCTTGGCTGAATATTTCCCTCTTGGTTTTGTGGTTAAGCCCCAATCCCTGTTAGCAATATCACAGATCTGTTGGGGGTTATAATTGCCAGTTAACATCATCTCCCACATTTTTCGAACTAATACGAAGCGGTCGGGGTCGTTTTCGACATGCGCGCTCTTCTTGCTCTCTCGAACATTGATATAGCCTATGGGAGCACGGCTTGGATATTCACCTCGCTCAAATTTACTTAAAGCACTTCTTAATATATTTGTGCGAAGATCTTTAGAATATTGATTCGCCATGCCCATTTCAACTGACATCATTAAAACATTATCTTCTGGATGATATTCTTTTTCGAAAGTGACAATGCGTTTTATAGTGCCTTCTTGGAGCATCCAACTGATAGTTCCACCATCAACTGGATTTCTGGCCAAACGGTCAAGTTTCCAGCAGATAATTCCACTGGCTTCGCCTTTTTGGATTCGGTTGATCATAGTGGTAAAAAGCGGGCGAATAAAGGGTTCTTTGGCTGATTTCGCCTCTTGGATAATATCAACAACTTGTAACCCCTTCTCTTGGGCGATTCGCTTCAGGAATTTGATTTGATCGGGCAACGATTCAATCTGATTGTCTCCGCGATCGGTCGATTTGCGTGCATAGATGAAGAATTTTTCTTTTGTCATGTTATTTTTCCTATAAAAAGAGAGGCAATAGCAAGAAGTTTCAAGTTACTAGACAAGAAACGGCTACTGCCTCACTTTTACAAAAAACTTCTATTGCGTTGTCTTGTCTAGTAAGCATATTGTATCAAATATGAGCAACCATGTCATCATGTGTCTGGCAATTTACAAACCGAGTCAACAAATTGAATCAAACTCAAAGCGTCCTCCAAAGCTTCCGCATCTGTGATGTCTTTGCCAAATCTCGCTTTGACAAGTTTTTTGTATTCAGTTAAATCTGCTTGAGTTAATTGCATTTTTCTACTGCCAATAATTTATGTCGATCGGGGGGAGACGGGGGTGGTTAGCAAATAGGGTGTCAGCGAACACACACGAAATTCATTTTTTGAAAAATAATTGTGATAGTTAATACTTATTCAATCTTAAAAGATTGTATTGAATATAATTAAATCCTAATTAATATTAAGTAAGTATCTAATAGAGATTCAAAATTTGATCTCGCTAATATCAATTTCATCATTTGCATCTAAATGACCAGTTTTCTTTTTGTAATCATCAAGGATTTTATTCTCTAAGAGTTTCCAGAAGTCATTAGGCGACCAAACAATCGAGCAAAATTTTTTGAATCTTGATGGATAAGATGGTGGAGACACATATAACTTATTTTCTGCTTCATTTTTTCTAATTGTGTACCCCTGAATTACAATGGGAGGGTCAACAAGATCAATTTTCACTCGTGCCAAAACTGCGTTCGGTTGCTCAAAAAGCACAATTTCAATTTTAAGTTTGTTAATTAATTGCTGGTAATCCTGACTCATTTTGATTCTCCTTTTATACCTGCAAAGTCTAATAATGATTTTTCCAAGTAAGAACTCAATGCCATTTTTAGTGACTCATCATTTTCATGGAAAGAATCATTCCACCCAACACCAGGGTAGTCGACTCTGACATAGCTTTTGTCGTGGGGAACGTGCTCGAGTTGAAGCAATATTTGAGAGTTTTTTCTTTTTGTGCAATCTAGTACCAACTTTCCATTTCTGAAAAGTTTCAGGCGTGTTTTTACTCTAATTTTTCTTTTCATCAGTTTGACTCCTTTTTATTAAAAACCCCTCAGGGAGAGTCATTCCTGAGGGGCATACTAGGGGCGATATTAATGACTCTCAAGATCTAGTTTAAAGACCTGGAGTTGAGTCAAATTAGAAAAAAACGAGTCAAGTGAGACTCGTCAAATCCAATCAAGATAAAATATCTGCTGAACTGTTAATTTTCAATAGAGCTATTGGTGGTCCAGATGTAACCTCCTCTGCAAGTCAACATTTTTTGAATCCCAAATTTATTTTTAATTTTTTTATTAACCCTTCCGACAGCATCATAGACCGAACGCACGCATGTCTTAGACCCAGCTTTATCCCAATCGTTAATGACATCAATTTCTGCTATGTGATTTCCTGGATCGGCCGTAAATATATGAAGACAAATATAATATTCCCATGATGAAGGTGGAATTTCAATTATTGACTCATCTAATTCCAAGCAAGATTTTTCGGCGTTGAATCTGATAATTTTTCTGTTACACATCTCTGTTATGCCATGGTCATGATTAGTGGCTAGTTTATTGATTCTTTTTTTATATTCGGGAAAAACCGATTCATCAATAATAATTCGATAACCAAAAAGAGGATCCATGGGAAATTCTTGCCTGTGTTCGTGGTCCACAAATTCCCAGGAGTCTTTTAAAATCACGCCGTCCCTTAAAAGTTTTGAGAAGATGGGGCCATAACTATGTAAATCTTCTGAATTCTCACCGAATAACGAACTATCTAAAAAAATCGATTCCTCATCGTTGATGATCATTTCTTGCTCGATCAAAAAAAGCACATGTTGTATTTTTTGATACGGATTTGACTCTTTTTGCATACCACCCCTGGTATTATTTTTACTTCTTAGTTATATACCATAAACAAAAATAGCTCAACAAAATCGTTGGCTAAAATTCGGCAACTCCAAACAAAAAACTAAAACAAGTTTTTAATGTCAACTTTCAATGATTCGGCGATCTTTTGAATATTCCAGATGCCAGGATTTCGTTTTCCCTGTTCGATAAAACCAATATAAGTGCGGTGTACACCAATATCATCAGCAAGTTTTTCTTGAGTTATTCCTTTGGCTCTTCTAACTTCAGCCAACCTCTTGCCAAAGTTTTTGAGAAAATCTTCTTGTGTCTGCATACAATAATCGTACGAGACAAATTGTATTCACTCCACAGACAGCTTGTAGTATAATATATGTAGTGATAAGGTCTAGCTGATCTTAATTGATAAAAAACTAACAAAAAACCCTCAAAAATATCTAAAAAGTCGAAAATATTACATAAATTGTCTATTTTCAAGGGAAAAAATAAAAGAGTTTAAACTCAAATACTTACTAAAATAACAGAAAAAGTGGGTAATAGTCAAAGCAATGAAGTTACACTTTGATAAAAAACTAGCAAAAAGATTCGGCAAACAGTTCTTTTTATTATTAGCATCAAACTTATTTACCATAATTTTAATTGCGGCTGCAGGTATATTATTTATCACCTATGCCATCAGAGACGAAGACACTTGCTCTGGCTGGGACAAAATTAATACTATTGAGTCACTCTATGGTTTGAAAACAGATTTAGTAAAAGAAAACGCAATTATTTCAGCTGATGCCAAGTACTATGATGCGATAGCGACAGTATATCCAGCGGAGGGATCAGACCTGGAAAAATATATAACCGACAAAACTGCACGGGAAAGAAAAATTGGTGGAATTAACACATCAATCATTGAAGTCGAAGATTTAATTGCCAGGGCTAAAACTTGTAATTTTTTAGGTGACCAAGTCGACCAGAGAATAAAATCAATCAGGGGCGACTTTTTAGAAAATTCTTCTAATCAACCAAAATTACAATAATTAAGAATCTGGAGAAAAAATGGAAAAAGAAAAAAAGAAAATTGATAATAAACAAAATTGGATTATGCCCGTTACCGCGATTTTAATTGCTGTAATTATTGGAGGCAGTATTTTCGCAACCCAGTACTACAAGCAAAAGTCTGAAGAAAAACAGCAACAAATTAAATTAGATACAGAAAATAAAGCTAAGGCCGACGAGGCAGATCTCGAGAGGAGACAAAAAAATGGCTTACAGCACTGCTTGAACAAGGCAGATTCAGACTACTGGGCTTACATGAAATTAAATGGGACGACAAAAGCAGACGGATCAGTACTTGCCGATCAAAGATTTTGGGACAGTGCAGAGAAAACCAAGCAAGATACAATCGATAATTGCAACGAACAATACAGAAACAAAAGTTTTAATGGCTTAGATACTTTATTTTAAACGCAGACAATAAACAATAACTAATATTATTTATGAAACAATTCAAAAAAAAGATAGTGTTTATTTCGTTTGTCATTATCTGGATAGCTTGTACCGTTCTAGTTGTACTGGCATATTATGCCAATCACTATTTGCCCAAAGGAGAAATGATTTATACAGGAGAAACCGTTTGCATGAATGATGACAGAGGGCCATGTAGCCCCGAAGCAGTTGAAGATTTAAATAGCCAAAATATTCCAAATTGGGCAAAGTTTTTCAAAAATGATACCTGGATATTGCCCTTGATCGGACTAATAATTTTGGGTATTTTTGCAAGTACAAAAATTAAAATGGATAAAAAATAGGCTCCAAGAAAGTACAAACAACATTGACAACCATTTTTTAGTTTGATAGTTTTCATTGGCATGTTACAATTAAACCAAATAAAAAAAGTTCTATGAAAACATTGGAAGTTAGGAAAAATACTATTTCTGCACATCTTATTGCAAAGTATTTTCTCTGGAAAGCTAGTCAAGAAGGCAAAACTCTTACTAACAAAAAGCTACAAAAGCTTTTGTATTACGCTCAAGCATGGAACCTTGCCATTGAAGATAACCCGTTATTCACAGAAAAAATTGAGGCATGGATCCATGGCCCTGCTATTCGTTCTATTTGGGAACAGTACAAAGTTTTTGGATTCGGTTCAATCACTGAAGCGGTTGATAGTGGGGTAAAAGATGACGTCAAAAACAATAAAATTATAGATGAAGTCTGGCGTGTTTATGGCAAATATGATGCAGACTACCTTGAAGAGCTAACTCACAATGAATTACCGTGGCAAGAAGCCAGGGGTGATATAGAATCTAAAACAATTTCCGACAACGAAATTTCTTTGGAAACAATGAAAACTTACTACCGTAAAAGATTAACAGATGCGAGAAAAGAAGAAGCTAAAAAAATTGATCTCTGATAATGTTTCGAAATTCTCGCACGGAATGATCCCAAATAGTGTAGCATTGTCACCTAACAAAGATGACCCTGAAGATCATCTTTTTTCAATTTCGTATGTTTATTATAACGATGATATATGCGAGGTTGACAAACTTCAGCACAATACTGCTCGAGAAGCATTAAAAGTAATTAGAAAAGTTGGAAAATTATCAGACCCCAAACAATTCAAGGAGAGTGGAATTGATTTTTTCCCAGTAATAAACGCTGGAGAATATAAGAAAGTGTTCAAGCAATCTTTACCGATAGATGCCGAGATGAAAGAGCACAAAATACAAGGTACTGCCAGATTATTCTATTTTACTGTTAGCAAAAAGTTTTGTATGGTAGCGATTGTTAGTAGCCATTTTGAAACCGCCAAACAAAGAAAATAACAAATCAACTGTTTATTTAATGGTTAGTAAAAATTCTTGATTTTCATTTCTGGTATATAAACTAATTCTGTTGAGTTCATTATTATATTCCTGACCTGTAATATTGCGTTCCACCAAATAAAACAGAGCAACTTTATGTTGGTCTTTTTTTGTTTGTGTTCGGTTCTGAAAAAGGAGTCGAACGGGAAGGGGTCGGGAAACGGGAGTTTCCCGCAGAGGAAGATTATAGAAACCGTGGGTTTCTATAAGCCGAAGGCGCGTGAGCCTCCTGTCGGGTCCACCAAAGTAAATTCCGCGAAAGCGGTTTTTTTGATTGTAAAAAACAACTCATTTTGTTAATGTTCATATACTCTTTGCGAACTGGAGGTGCGTGATGGAATGCACTTTTGTTTTAATCAAGCCGAGCAACGACCGCGTTGAGGTCATCCGCTACGTAATGGAAGTTTTGGGGCGGGCAGGATTTCTCTGCGTTTATCAAGAGCAGATGAGATTGAATGACAAACAGGCGGCTGGGCTCTACGCAGATAGCAAGCGTGAGTTGTACCACGCCAAGCCAATAGTCTTCATACAGACTGGTCCGGTTGTAGCCATGATCTGGGAGGGCGAAGATGCCATTCGTCGGGTCAAAGAATTGGTGGGCCCGACCAAAGTCGATGAGGTGCTGGCCACTGACTGCATCCGCGGCGATCTTCTGAAGCGTTTCGGCAAGGCTCAGCCGCCATTCGATACGGCTGCCAACTTCGTCCACGTGTCTGCTACTCCGGAGGAGTTCGAGTCACAAATTCGTGTTGTCCTGCCACGCAAGGTTTGGACACAATTCGTCGAGTAGCGGCACAACGCCGCTTCTTTTTTTGTGATAAAATAGAGTAAATTAATTGAGAGGGTTTTATGAAATTAGAAAATAAATTTGTGCTTGTCACTGGTGCTGGGAGTGGAATTGGAAAGGAATTGGTTTTGGCATTGTTGAAAAAAAGTAACAAAGTTTTGGCCGTAGATTTGCGGCAGGAATCGTTGGATGCGTTGAAAAAGGAAGTTGGGGAAAGTGAGAGTTTTATCACTCATACTTTGGATGTATCAGACAAGGTCGCGGTCGAGAAGCTAGCTAGCGAGCAAAAAGATATCGATGTCTTAATCAACAACGCAGGAATAATCCAGCCATTTGTTCGAGTCAATGATTTGGACTGGGATGCAATAGAAAAAGTCATGAATGTTAATTTTTACGGCACTTTGTATATGATAAAGGCTTTTTTGCCACAGCTGTTAAAACGACCAGAGGCTTATATTACTAATGTTTCCAGCATGGGTGGATTTTTGCCGGTGCCAGGCCAAAGTGTGTATGGCGCATCAAAAGCGGCAGTAAAACTTTTGACCGAAGGATTATACGCCGAACTAATCGACACCAGCGTTCATGTTTCTATTGTTTTCCCTGGTGCAACGGCAACTAACATAACAAAAAACTCGGGCATCGAAATTCCAAAGATTGAAGGCGGGAAAGAGTACAAAACTTTGCCGGCCAGCGAAGCAGCACGATTAATCGTGAGTGGAATTGAAAAAAATCAACCGCAAATATTTCTCGGTAGCGACTGCAAAACAATGAGTTTTTTTTATCGCTTGAGCCCGCTTCGTGCCATCAAACTAATCGCCAAGCAAATGAAATCACTTTTGCCTAAATAATAAGCTTAACTAGCTTCTGAAGAGAATATTTTGCGAATATACTTTTTGATCTCAAAAAGTGTTGACATCCCAACAATCGTTTGCTAAGATCAATTTACACACAAAACGCAAACATTTCATGAGGATTTCCTCTGAAATTATCCCATTTGTGCAGCTTTGGACCAAACGTCCACTGGACTTCAATGGAGTTAAATAAAAAGTTTATGTTAAACTCTCAACAATTTAGAGAGGTGGTGGCAAGATAATTCAGCCGACAATTTTTGTTGGTTCATTATCCGCCGCTGGCGGAATTTTGTTTCTAAGAGATTGGCACAATCAAAAAAGAATTTTAATCATTCGACTACACAGATCATTTGCACAGATTGTCACAGATGAAATCAAAAAAAGGATACCAATTGTGAGATAAGGGACTCACAAGTTGAGATTCTTAACTCGAACTTTAACAACTAAATATAGTAAATAAAATGTAATTTCATTTACGGAAGTCCCGCTGTAATCCGCCGAGGATGAAAGTGTGGACTATAAATAATTCTTCCGATTGAAACTCAACTAAATCTGGCGTTACCAGAGGCCGAGTGTTTAATACCTAGGCACAAAGCAATTTAGAAGAGTGCAGAAACAAAGTAGTTAAAAGGCCTACTTTGGCGAAGCAAACAACAATTACTTTCATCCGCAAGGATGCAATCAGTAATTGCTAGTCAAAATTCCACGTTGACCAACGCAAGTTGGGCTCTGTGGAAAAAAAGTTAAATCAGTATAAGGGTATATGGTGGATGCCTTGGGAGAAGTAGCCGAAGAAGGACGTAGTAGGCTGCGAAAAGCCTCGGGGAGCTGCCAAACAAGCTTTGATCCGAGGATGTCCGAATTGAGAAATCTTCCTGGTTTAAAGACCAGGAATCTCCCGACGTGAGTCGGGTTGAAGGGCACCTGCTGAACTGAAACATCTTAGTAAGCAGAGGAAAAGAAATCGTAAGAGATTCCCTTAGTAGTGGCGAGCGAACAGGGAAAAGTCCAAACCGGTTTTTACCGGGGTTGTGGGACCCATATAATTGACGTGAAAGGATAGGAGAACGAGCCTGGAAAGGACGACCATAGCGCGTGACAGTCGCGTATCCGAAATCCGAGTAACAGAGAGTTGGTGTTCCCGAGTACCACGAGACACGTGAAACCTCGTGGGAAGCTGGGGTGATCATACTCCAAGACTAAATACTACTTCTCACCGATAGTGAACTAGTACCGTGAGGGAAAGGTTAAAAGAACCCCGCAAGGGGAGTGAAATAGAACCTGAAACCATATACTTACAAGAAGTCGGAGCCGCCGCATCTCATTGCATTCGATGCGCAAGTTCATCAAGTTACAAGTTCGTAAAGTTAAAAGTGCATGGAATAACTATAATAGTTAATACCTTGTACTTTATAAACTTGAAAAACTTTATAACTTTTTACTTGCCAACATCGAGCGTAGCGAGATGTGGTGGTGACGGCGTGCCTTTTGTAGAATGAGCCAACGAGTTAGCTATGTGCGGCAAGCTTAAGGGATAAAACCTGGAGGCGTAGTGAAAGCGAGCCTGAATAGGGCGATTAGTCGTACGTACTAGACCCGAAACCGAGTGATCTATCCATGGCCAGGGTGAGTCCACCTTAACCGGTGTGAGGAGGCCCGAACCAGTTCACGTTACAAAGTGTTTGGATGAGCTGTGGATAGTGGTGAAATGCTAATCGAACTCGGAAATATCTGGTTCTCCTCGAAATATATTTAGGTATAGCCTCTGTCTCAGAGCATGGGAGGTAGAGCACTGGATGGGTTCCGGCGGCCTCGGCCGTCGGCCCCAAATAAACTCCGAATTCCCATGTGTGTTGGCAGGGAGTCAGACTGTGGGGGCTAAGCTTCATGGTCGAAAGGGAAACAGCCCGGACCATCGTCTAAGGTCCCTAAATTCTAGCTAAGTGGAAAAGGAAGTGGAATCTCCTAAACAATCAGGAGGTTGGCTTAGAAGCAGCCATCCTTTAAAGAGTGCGTAATAGCTCACTGATCTAACAGAGATTCTGCGCCGAAAATGTAACGGGGCTCAAGCTAGATACCGAAGACATGGATGCTGTGCTTCGCACTGAAATCCTAATTATCAAAATCCTAAATCCTAAACAAACCCAAATGATCAAAATTCCGAATGTTTAGAGTTTAGAAATTAGAATTTAGAGTTTCTGCGCGAAGCGCAGTGTGGTAGAGGAGCGTTCTTCGTGCGATGAAGGTGAATCGTGAGGTTTGCTGGAGCGCGGAGAAGTGAGAATGTTGGCATAAGTAACGAATTAGCCAGGCGAGAAACCTGGCCACCGAATATCCGAGGTTTCCTGGGCAACGTTAATCGTCCCAGGGTTAGTCGGCCCTAAGCCGAGGCGTAAAAGCGTAGGCGATGGCCAGCTGGTTCATATTCCAGCACTCCGTGCAACTTGTTCCCTGGTGCGCGCTGTAAAGATTTGTAGAAAATCATGATTTATTTCTACAAGGAATAACAGTGACAAGAAAAGCCAGATACTTAATGTGCATGGAACCGTACCGCAAACCGACTCAGGTGGATGAGGCGAGAAGCCTCAGGTGATCGGAAGAACCCTCGTTAAGGAACTCGGCAAATAAGCGTCTGTAACTTCGGGATAAAGACTGCCTATCGCAAGATAGGCCGCAGCGAAAGAGCCCAGGCGACTGTTTAACAAAAACACAGGTCTCTGCTAAAGCGAAAGCTGAAGTATAGGGACTGACGCCTGCCCAATGCTGGAAGGTCAAATCCACCGGTGATTGCACGATTCGTCGTGTATGAGCTAGTGGGCTAAGCCCCAGTGAATGGCGGCCGTAACTATAACGGTCCTATGGTAGCGAAATTCCTTGTCGGGTAAGTTCCGACCCGCACGAATGGCGTAACGATCTGGGCACTGTCTCAACGAGGGATCCGGTGAAATTACAATGCCGGTAAAGATGCCGGCTACCTGCAGCAAGACGGAAAGACCCCGTGGAGCTTTACTATAGTTAGATATTGAATCTAGGATTTAGATGTGTAGAATAGGTGGGAGCTTCGGCACCAGTGAAATACCACTCTTCTACTTTCTGGCTTCTAACCCCTCGACCTGAATCGATCGAGAGAGACAGTATCTGATGGGTAGTTTAACTGGGGCGGTTGCCTCCTAAATTGTAACGGAGGCGTTCAAAGGTACACTTACTCCGGATGGAAATCGGAGTGAAAGTATAAAAGCATAAGTGTGCTTGACTGTGAGACTTACAAGTCGAACAGGTGGGAAACCAGGATTTAGTGATCCGGTCCGTATTTATGATAATCGGACCGCTCATCGGATAAAAGTTACCCCGGGGATAACAGGCTGATCGCATCCAATAGCCCACATAGACGATGCGGTTTGGCACCTCGATGTCGGCTCGTCCTATCCTGGGGCTGAAGAAGGTCCCAAGGGTTTGGCTGTTCGCCAATTAAAAGGGTACGCGAGCTGGGTTCAGAACGTCGTGAGACAGTTCGGTCCTAATCTGCTGTAGGCGCAAAAATTTGAGTGGGTCTGTCCCTAGTACGAGAGGACCGGGATGGACGAACCTCTGGTGTGCCAGTTGGGTGAATCTCACCCATTGCTGGGTAGCCACGTTCGGTTCGGATAAATGCTGAAAGCATATAAGCATGAAGCCGGCCACAAGATTAGATTTTTGATCCCCAGTAGACCACTGGGTTGATAGGCTCTAGGTGTAAGGGCAGTGATGTCTGTAGCCGTGGAGTACTAATTGATCATTCTGACTTTAACTTTTGCTTTGACTAGCAATTACTGATTGAAATTTACTATATTTAGTTGAAGAAGTTAAAAAGTTTTTCAAGCGAATCAAGTAAATTCTTTGAACTTGATTGACTTGTGACTTGATAACTTGTTACTTAAAAAGATAGTATTGTGTTGGTGCTTATAGCGAAGTGGGTACACCTCTTCCCATTCCGAACAGAGTCGTTAAGCACTTCAGCCCCGATGGTACTTGAGCCGCAAGGTTCCGGGAGAGTAGGACAGCGCCAACACAATGCTATTTTTTAGTTCATAAAGTAACAAGTACCTGGAGTTTTACTATTATAGTTAATCCCTTGTACTTTAAAAACTTTACGGACTTTATAAACTTTCAACTTTTATTATGTTATAATAATCTTATGAAAACACGTGCAACAATAATTTTGCCAGTGGCTCTAGCGGCTGCAGGCATCATGACAGTGGTATTTGGCAGAACAGCTCAAGTCGGAGCTGATGTAACGACTGTTACTTCTAACTCGTCGCTCTATGTTTTGCTAACAGCAGCTGGATTTTTGCTAATTGCTGTTGCTGCCATTGTAGCGCTATTTATGATCGCCGGCAGCGAAGATAAAAAATAATTTTTTTTCAAGTTTTTTTGCGTGTTTTTTGCGTTATTAAATAATGGAGGCGGGATGAAAAGAAGTACAAAAGGGCTATTATGGACTCTGGTGTCGTTGATTGCTATTGTCGCCGTCGGTTATTTTGGATTTGGAAAGCAGTTAGGAATTTCGGCTGATAGTATCTACGATGTAGTTGTTGGAGCCAGTACGTGCAGAACCTCTAAACTAAATACTAAGACTGTAATATTTCCACAAGGAAATGGAAACGCTACAGAAGCAACGTTTGTAAGCGCTTTAACCATCGGCGAAAAAGCATCACCTGACGGTGTATTTGTTTATAGCAACGGTAATATTTATTTTACCGATGGCAACAAATACCTGACCAAGCCGGCTGTTCCGACCGGCTACATTCTAGCATTTGACGGCTATCACTATTTATTAGCGGACACTAAAACAGCTACAAAGTTCAGCAATCCTTCCATTAATCTAAATAACTATTTGGTCTACAAAAACAAGTTGTGGGTTAAAGGTCCTGCGATTACAGGAGCTACTTACAATGGAACCATTGTTCAAGTCTACGGAACCACGGCGCTGTGTTCGACTAATGGCACATTGAAAGAAATCGATATTGCCCGCCAAGCTCGAGGATTAAGTTCAGACCAATCTAACTCTTTTAGTATTAAAGCCATGACATCAGGCGCTGAAGTTCCGATGGTTAATGGTGTTTACACTGCTGATTTAAATAAAACTATTTCCCTCAGCGTTGCCTGGAATACTTCTGCTCCTTCTGCGTTCAAAGGTTTTACAATGAAATTTTCTGATCCGAGTTTGGTCGTGGTAGCTACAACTGCTGGTGGACCTAGTAATTACGTGTTTAGTTTTGTTAAAGAAGGGAGTGAAACAGTCACTCTATCGTGGCAGGATATGACAACTGGTGTTACATATCAAAGCTCAATTATTATTCGGACCAACCCAGTTGTTCAGCGATAACACACTCTAGAAACTAAAAAATCCGCGGACTCGCGGATTTTTTAGTTTAGGAGCTAGAGCATAATTGCTTGGCGGAGAACCGGGATTATTTCGCCGTAAGCCTTAGCGGCGGCGCGGAAAGCCGAGCGGCCTTTATCATTTAGCGAATAAATTTTACGGACTTTTTTGCCAGCAGAAACCTTGTTAACATCCAAGTACCCGCCAGACATTAGTTGTTCCAGGGCCGGATAAACCGTTGACTCGGTTGGGCGGCAAAGCCCTTCAGATATTTCTTCTATCCGTTTTACCAAGCCGTAACCATGAGCCTCTTTATCGGCATAAAGAACTTTCAATAGAAAAAACCGAATCAAGCCTTGATTTATTAACGACTTCCAATATTTTTCGTCTTCAAACTTCACTACACAGATCCTTTACACAGATTAAACACAGATAAAAACAAAAATATGAATGAAATTTTCTTGTCTAGGTTTTCATTTTATCCCTTTAGCCTTAAAATATCAAGATGAAAAGTAATTTGCTATAATACTCTTGAAATAATCGAGGAGAAATTATGAGCGATGACACAGAGCTAAACAAGACTGATATCGAAAAAACCGTTGCTCCTGCCACTGACATGGCAGTTTCACTAGAACCACAAAAAAAAGAAATCGTCCGGACGCCAGAGGCGCAGGAAAGACTGATAAATGTTGTTGGTCGTGTTTCGATGTCCCAGCGGGGAAAGTTTTTTGAAGAATATCGTGCAGAGAATGAAGCTGCTGCCGATTTTTTGACTAGGAATTCCTTGAAAGTTGCTGAGGCCCGCGGGCTAGATATTCCAGCTGAGTATTTGGATAATGTTCAAACAATGATCGACCGACTGAATGAAAAATCTGGCACTGGTTTGACAATGAATGAAGATGCAATTGCAAAAATTGTCGCCGCTTCTCCTGAAGATTTGCCAGGGTTATATAAAGAACTTCTTGTTATCGTTACCCCGTTTGATGATAGAGAAAATTTATCGACGCCCGAAGCGGCAGAGATTGCTGGGTTTATTGAGGCGGCAAAAGCTGTTATTGATCGCAGAGATGAGGAAGATAGGCCACTTGATCGAGTAAGGGAGCTTTGTGAGATAATGTTCGATGTCGAAGGCACAAGGCGAGATGAAGACGGCGAATCAGTTCTCCCTGCCGATGACATTGAAGTTACTTTGTTCGCACATGTTGATGATATTGTTGATTCCGGTAACGAAACTGGAGTTAATTCAATAACCTCTGAAGATTTAATCACTTTGGCTTATTCGAACTTAAAAAAGAAAAAAGTGCCAACTTCTTGGGCAAAAGTTCCACGAGACATTAGAACAAATATTGAACTTGCGGTCCAAAGAGTGAAAGAAGATCATGCAGATAATATCGATGTTTTAAATACTAGCGAAGGACCGATAATTACATTTAAGCCGGTGGAGAAATAATGTCAGAAATATTAGGTCCGAACGATCCAGAAAATATGCAGATGCCAAGTGTTGAGCCACAAGCTAAGACACCGGAAAAGCCGGAGGCCAGTATTATTAACTTTGAACAACTCGAAGGCATAATGTCCGACGGAAGCGCTGATGAATATGTCGAGAACGTTGGCGCAGTTCCGATTGAGGGTTTGCTGGAAGAACAAGGGGATGAGCGAACTGTGGATCAATTATCGCAGCCAGAGCGGGAATACACTGAGTCGATATTTACTGAGAGCGCTGCTAAAAAGGGCTGGAGAGTTGAGTCGGATGCATCGTCATGTATCGCCAGAGCTGCATAACTTTTTTGTCATTCCGGACTTGATCCGGAATCTATACAAATTATTAGATCCTGAATCAAGTTCAGGATGACGAGTCAATAATGCCAGAGCTTCCTGAGGTAGAAACAATACGGTTAGGTTTGAAAAAAGCCATTGTTGGAAAAACAATTGCCGGTGTTGATATTCGAGTTCCAAAACTTTTTCATGGCGACAAAAATGATATCACCAATAAAAAAATTGTTGATGTGAACCGCCGGGCTAAGCAGATCATCATCGATGTCGAGGGCGACAATGATATGCTGATTCACCTAAAGATGACAGGCCAGCTAATTTACAGACCAAAGCATGAATCAGGAATTATGAATAATGAATTATGGAAAGATCAAACAGCCGGAGGACATCCGAGCAAAGACTGGACAGCGGTTTTGCCGAATACCACAACCCACATAATCTTTGATTTTTCTGATGGTTCAAAATTATTCTTTAACGACATGCGGCGATTTGGCTGGATAAAAGTTTTTAATTCTGGCGAACTGGCAAGTAAATTGTCGGAAGAGCTTGGGGTTGAGCCGTTCGATAAGGAATTTACTAATGCAGAACTTGCAAAAATAATCAGCAGCAAACCGCGCTGGAATATTAAAAAAGTTTTAACTGATCAAAGTTTAATTTCTGGCATTGGAAATATCTACGCTGACGAGTCACTTTTTTGGGCGGGAATTTTGCCGACACGACTGGCGGGAGAAATATCCGACGAAGAAATTGTTAAGCTGCGTGAATCTATTATCAAATCACTGGAAATTGGTTTGAAATATGGCGGTTCATCAGAAAATACATATTACAAAATTGACGGCACCAAAGGCCAAGCCCAAGAACATTTTCAAGTTTACGCCCAAGAAGGCAAGCCGTGCAAGCGTTGTGATGGCATAATTAAAAAGATTCGATTAAACGGCCGTGGGACACATTTTTGTGACAAGTGTCAAAAATAATATAAAAGGAGAACTATGAAAGACATTATCGCAGTAGTTTTGGCGGCGGGTAAGGGGACAAGGATGGGTGCGGCGGATCGACCGAAAGTAATGTATCGGGCGCTCGGCAAACCGATTGTTGAATATTTAATTGATAGTGTGGAAGCTGCTGATGTTCCTGATGTCGTTTTAGTTGTTGGTTTTATGCAAGAGCAGGTTCGCGATTATTTCAAAGACCGGGTTCAGTATGTTGAACAATTTGAACAGAAAGGCACAGGTCATGCCGTTATGATGGCAAAGGATCTATTGAAAGGAAAATCAAAGGCGGTAATTGTAAGTTATGGCGATATGCCACTGTATAAAACTGAAACAATCAAGAAGCTGATCGAAAAATTTAACACTGAGAAGCCAACTATTGCAATGGTAACTGTTGATTTGGGCGATCCGGATTTTTGGGCTTATAGTCGGGTAATTAGGAACAACGAAGGGGAAATTATCGCGACCGTTGAGCAGAAAGATGCGACGGAGGAGGAGCGGAAAATCAAAGAATGTAATCCGAGTTTTTACATGTTTGACGCTGATTGGCTTTGGGATAACCTGGGCAGAATTGGCACAGATAATGTTCAGAAAGAGTATTATCTCCCGGATTTGTTGTCAATCGCGACCAAGCAAGGCAAGAAAATTGTCAGCATTAAAACTGAAACTGAGGATGAAGTCCTGGGCGTGAACACACCGGAGCAACTTGAAAAAGTAGAGAAAATATTAAAGGATAGATGAATCTAAAAACTAAGGGGATAGTTATAAAGCGGATGAACTACGGTGAAGCCGATAGGATTTTAACTGTGCTGACACAAGACCACGGAAAAATTAAGGCAATAGCTAAAGGATCCCGTAAAATACTCTCCAAACTTGGCGGCTCTCTTGAGCCGTTTTGTTTGGTTGATTTTATTTTCCATGAAGGCCGAAGTTTCTATATTGTAACATCAGCATCTGTGGTTAAGCATTTTGAAAAAATCCATACTGATATTGATAAAACTTCCAAAGCCTTCTATATTGGCGAACTTTTGGACAAATTTCTCGAGGAGAAGCAAAATCACCCTGAGGTTTTTGAATTGTTTGCAAAATATTTGGAAAACCTAGAAAATGCTGACGATCCAATCTTGATCCCGGTTTTTTCGGCTAAAATTTTGGAAAACTTAGGTTTTAAACCTGTAACACAAAATTGTTTGCATTGCGAAAGCAAGTTATTGCCGGAGCAAAATTACTGGGATGATATTGAAGGCGGAGTGATTTGTCAAAAGTGCCACGATAAATTTGGTCATGGGCGAGAAATTGAAAATGATGTAATAAAAATTTTGAGATTGGTTTTTTCACCAGAGTTTATTGTTGGCTCAAAAATTAATATTAACGACAAATACAAGAACCAAACTGCTGCAGTTTTAGAGAACTATATTGAAGGTGTACTGGAGCGCGAGCTCAAAAGTAAAAAGTTTATGAAAGACATGGCTAAATAGTTCACTTCCATACGGAGTTTACCCAGTGGGAAGTATGGTAGTGAAAAATAATCATAAAATAAAAAAGCGCCGTTGTCCCCAGTTTGGGACAACGGCGTCGGTCGTGTGTCACAATGAGCGAAACGGGGCTGATTCAGTCTACAGTCCGATAGCGGCAACGTCAGATGCCTTACCCAGCGTGGTCAGGTTCTCAGCGCAGTACGTTGAGGTTGTCCGATTGAAGACCATCTCTGGATCGCTGGGGTGACCAGCGGCGTCGAAGTAGGTCCAACCATGTTCCGGTGACTCCATCATCATGTCAAACATCAGGGCAGTCCGATAGATCCCTGTGGTGACAGTTGCCACCTTGCGGATCTTGTCGTGGAATAACCCGTCCAGTTCGGCCATTACGCGCTGGATGACGCCGCGATTGCCGGACTTGGGGTCAGGGTTGCAGATCGTGACGACGCGGATGTCGGGGTATCGCTTCTTGATGACCTCGGCCGCGCCTTCGCAGATCTTGATCTCTTCATCTGCCTCGGGCGCAAAGTCACGTACGGTCTTCTGCTCAGCCTCATTGACAGGTCGATTGGAACCAGCGATCACCAGAACCTTGGTCGCAGCTTTGCCGCGGGCGATGGCTTCAGCCGCGTAGCAGGCGCGGTGCAAAGGAGAACGACGGGCGCCTCCCAGGGCGATGATCGCGTCATAGTTGCCTTCGAGGCGCTTCTCATTGAACATGCCGAGTTCGCGGGCCAGGATCATAGTGGCACGCAGCTGCTGCGGCTTCCACTGTGTGGAATCTTCCTCCAGTTGGAAGCGAACGAGATCTCGGCCACCCTTGTAGCGCGGGTTGGCCTGCTCGCAGGCTTTTCGGAACGCTTCCTTTTCGGCGATTGGATCGGCATCAATGCCGATTTCCTCCAGGAACAACTGTGTGGCATCGGACAACAGCGTTAGCTTTGCAGACAACATGTTCGTTTGCCTCCTCGGAGTAGATGCTACCCTTTACTGGGTGCGAATGCATTCTATCATAAAATACGCTCAAAGTCAAGCGCAAAATCAGGCGAAGCGCCAGAATTGCGTACAAAATGGCATTGAATTTGAGCGTGAAAATGTGCTAAATTAGTGTTATGAGCGAAAAGCATCAGTCTGAAAATTTGGTAAATATTGCTGATTTTGGTATTAAAGGCGCCAATTATTATTGGACACGTAGCGAACGGTACAAAATCAGCAAAGATGAGCTTGAAAATGCTGGTGTTTTTGATGGTAATGCTTATTTGGATAAAAAACTCATTGCGCCATTGCAAAAAGCCAATGAAAAATTATTAAATCTAGGGATGGAATTAATAGTTAAAGACGCCCACAGAACCCCGGAATTATATAAGCTAGCAGAGACAAAATTGTACGAATATCAGGGCAAAGATAAGACTGACAAACTGCTAAACATGATTCGCATGCCGCACGCAACTGGGCTGGCAGTTGATATTGGGCTCATCGACTTAAAAACTGGCGAAGAGTTGAAAATGCGCGATTCGAAAGACGATCCGGAGGCGTATTTAATAGACAACTATCGAAAGAAAAAAGATCCACAATCGAAGGAATTTCAGCGATTGCAAGACATTTTAATTGAGACAATGACCTTGGTAGGATTTTCAGTCGGAACCAAAGGCGAATTTTGGCATTTTGAGTGGAAAAAATAGCTCCAGCGTGATAAGATAAATAAAAATCAGCACTAAAGGAAAAACTATGGCGGAAAAGAAAGACGAGATCCCCACAGGGTCACTACGTAGACTGAATCAAGTTCAGGATGACAAAAAAATCATGGAAAAGATTGTTTCGCTTTGTAAGCGAAGAGGGTTTATTTTTCAGTCCTCAGAAATATACGGCGGAATTGGTGGTATTTATGATTTCGGGCCACTTGGTGCTGAACTAAAGCGAAATCTGCGAGAAGAGTGGTGGAAACGTTTTGTCTTATCGCGTGAAGATATGGTTGGTATGGACTCCGGAATTATTATGAACGCCAAAGTTTGGGAAGCATCTGGCCACACCACTGCTTTTACTGATCCACTTGTTGAATGTAAAAAATGTAATCTGCGATTCCGCGCTGATCAACTAGATACTGCTGGTAAATGCAAAGAGGGTGGAGAGCATGAACTTACTGAAGAAAAAACATTTAACATTTTAGTCAAAACTCATTTAGGACCGGTTGAGGATTCATCAACCTTAACTTACCTTCGTGGTGAAACGGCGCAGGGGATTTTCGTTAACTTTAAAAATGTTTTGGAATCAAGCCGGATGAAATTGCCTTTTGGTATTGCCCAAATTGGTAAAGCATTCCGCAATGAAATAACGCCTGGGAATTTCATTTTTAGGACTCGTGAATTTGAACAGGGAGAAATTGAATTTTTTATCAATCCAAACAAAGAAGAATCAGCCAAGTGGTACGATTACTGGATAGATCAATACAAAAACTTCTACATTGATTTAGGAATCAAGTCAGAGAACCTGGAAGTTGTACCGCACGCTAAGGAGAAATTATCTCATTATTCAATCGGCACTTCGGACATTGAATACAAATATCCTTTTGGCCAGTCGGAACTTGCTGGTATTGCCCAGCGCACGGATTACGATTTAACCCAGCACCAAAAATTCTCAGGCAAAAACTTAGATTATTTTGACGAGGAATCCGGCAAAAAGTTTATCCCGTACGTTGTCGAACCATCAATGGGAATCGACAGGGCGGCATTGGCTTTCCTCTGTGATGCATACGACGAATCTGACGGCACTGATGGGCGAGAGAAGGGTGAAGTTACATTGCATCTATCGCCAAAGTTAGCACCGTTTAAATGTGGGGTTTTTCCGTTGGTGAAAAAAGATGGTGTTGGCGACAAAGCGAAAGAGGTTTACTCAACAGTTAAAAGTTGTTTTCCGGCATCATACGATGAATCGGGCTCAATTGGCCGTCGCTACCGTCGTCATGACGAAATTGGAACGCCGTACTGTGTTACAATCGATTACCAAACTCTTGAAGACGAAACTGTAACTATTCGCGAGCGTGATAGCATGAAGCAGGAGCGAATAAAAAATTCCGAGGTTAATAATTATTTGTTTGAAAAGATCAATTCCGAGCGATAATTTGAGATAGCCGAAATAATCAATAAAAAATTGCTAGTTCTGGACTAGCAATTTTTTATTATGGAATATATTATTCACAAGATAGGTCAGCAAGTTGTTGACCTGACAAGATTATTGCCATAAAATGGGAATATGTGGGAAGAAGTGGGAAATAAGTCTACTGATATTCCACACAGATTGGACACAGGTAAAAAATGATTAAACCAAAAACAAAAAAAATAAAAGTAGTAAACAAAAGTAAAGCTGTTACCTTAAAAATTTGTTTCGCTTAATTATCGTGTGAGGGAGATTGGAAAGCCATGTTCATCGGAGAGTACCGACATACAATAGATGAAAAGGGTCGTGCATCAATTCCTTCAAAATTTCGCGGGGATTTAGCTTCTGGTTGCGTCGTTACCCGCGGTCTAGACAAATGTTTATGGGTTTATCCGCTTGGAGAGTGGCAGAACTTGGCTGAGAAAATCGCTGAACTTCCTATCACCCAGAAAAATGCCAGAAGCTTCTCTAGACTAATGTTGGCTGGTGCATCTGATGTCGATCTTGATCGTGTTGGCCGCATAAATCTGCCTAGTTATTTAAGAGAGTATGCAGAAATTAAAAAAGACGTTGTGTTTATTGGGATATATAACAGAATTGAGATTTGGCCAACGGAAGTTTGGGAGAACTTTAAAAAAGAAATGGAAGAAAACAGCTCTGAAGTAGCTGAGAGCCTGTCTGAGATTGGTTTCTGAAAAAGCTCAAAATTCAAAGCTCAAATGTCAAATGAATGTCAAAAACTGAAGGATTAAATTAAAAATTTAGTCATTTAGGTTTCATTTGAAATTTGAACTTTAACATTTGGATTTATCTTTTTTGACCAGTAGCCAGTACACGACCGGCAATGAGAAATGTCATTGTCAGCTGGATTGGAGGGGCAAAGGTTTATTACAAGTCAGCTTTTTCGGCCATAGGCCGATCCGCCTTTGGCGGACGCTGTTACATTCGGTGTTCTTTACCGGATGTTAAAAACAAAAACAAAAAAGCTGGCTACTGATCAAAGAAAATTAATAACAAATCCTAAATCCTAAGCTCTAAATCCTAAGCAAGCCCAAATGACCAAATTTTCAAAAGTTTTGAATATTTGAATTTAGAAAATTGTTTAGAGTTTAGAAATTAGAATTTAGAGTTTTTTACCGGAGGTAAATAATGGGTAGAGATTTTGTCGCAACGAGTTCAAATTCATCAAATATCGGCACCAAGAAACGAACAGTTGGCAGGAAAGTTTTTATAGGTCCCAAAGCTGCTAGATTTATTGCTATAATAATTTTTGGTGCGCTCGGACTTTTGTATCTAACTCAATCAACTCAAGGAGCCGACCGAAGTTATAAGCTGCGAGATTTATCTTCTCAAAAAACAGCTCTAACGGAGCAACGAGACCGATTGCAAGTTGAATCATCTCGCCTCGAATCTTTGAACGAAATTGATAAATCGATAAATCCAACTGCGGCAAGTGTAGGGCAAATGCAGCCGAGCAGCCAAGTTAATTATATACCTAGCGATAATACGATAAAATAACTAGCGCTGAATTCGGTAGAATATTGTTAGTTGGTTTTTTCAATTTCCCAAGGATAAATAATGAACGACGAAAAAATAGTTGCGCGAATAAAGTTTGTTGCAGCGCTTTTTTTGTTGTTGTCGGTTATTCTAGTGGCCAGATTGTTCCAAAAACAAATAGTTGAAGGAAAAAGCTATGTGGCGCAGGCCAAGGGCCAGCAGCAATTTTCGAAAATTGTGCTGCCTCAAAGAGGAAAAGTATATTTTCATGACTCATCTGACAACTTAGCTGGAAGTTATGCTATGGCCTATGATACCAAAAGTTTTGATCTTTTAGTCGTTCCAAGAAATCTGAAGGACAAGCAAGACACGGCTTCGAAATTGGCTTCATTTGTTGGGATATCATCCATGGAGGTTTTTGCTCAAATAAACAATGATAAAAGTTATTTACCACCGTTGAAAAAGGGTTTAACCTATGATGATGCTGACAAGATAGAGGCCCTTGGTCTAACTGGTGTTTATGTTTTACCTGAATACAAAAGGTATTATCCGGAATCAGATTTTTCTTCTCAGCTTTTGGGTTTTGTAGACAACGAAGGTAAAGGGAAGTATGGTTTTGAAGGATTTTATGATAAAGAGCTTCAGGGCTCGGCGGGGAGCATTACTGGCGAGCGAGATACTCTTGGAAGGATGATTAACCTGCTTTCCGAAGATACGCCCAAGAACGGTGCCAGTTATCTTTTATCAGTCGACCGCTCAGTCAATTTTTATATGTATCAACAATTGCGCCTGGCAATGCAAACCTATGAATCAGAATCAGCAATGGCTGTTGCAGTCGATATCAAGACAGGAAAGGTTGTCGGCATGGCATCACTGCCATCATTTGATCCAAATAACTTCTCACAGTATGCCAACAGCGACCAAACCAGCTTATTTAAAAATCCTGTCATTTCGACTGCTTATGAACCTGGCAGTATCTTTAAGCCTATCGTTGTCGCTTCTGGACTCGACAGTGGAAAAATTACTCCGGATTCAGGATCGACCTTTGGTGCTTCGGTAGATATTTCCGGTTTTACTATCCATACTGCCGAAGGTAAAGGCTTTGGAGCAGAAAAGATTGGTGATATTTTGCGCAACTCTGACAACGTTGGCATGGTTTGGGTTGGCCAGCAGATCGGTAGCGATATTATGAATCAGTATATCCGCAAGTTTGGTTTTGCCGATAAAACAGGGGTTGATTTGTCAGGTGAAGGAGTAGGTATTATACAGCCGCTTAAAAATTGGGGACAAATTGGTCAGGCAACTATAACTTTTGGCCAGGGAATTTCTGTCACGCCAATTCAGTTAGTTATGGCCTATGGCGCGTTGGCAAACAAAGGGGTAATGATGAAGCCAGAGGTTGTTGATAAAATAATAAATGATAATGGCAGCACTTCGGCAGTTGACCCAGTGACTATTGGTTCAGTAATTTCTGAAAAAACTTCAGCCGAAATAAACCAAATGTTGGTGCAGGTTGTCGAAAATGGTTACGGTAAAAAGGCTGGGGTTAAGGGTTTTTGGGTTGCAGGGAAAACGGGAACAGCACAGATGGTTGACCCCGCGACCGGAAAGTATACTGAAGGAATTTTTAATCACTCTTTCGCTGGTTTTGCGCCGGCTGATAATCCGCGTTTTGCACTCCTGGTTGAACTAAATAAGCCTAAAAATGCCAAATATGCTGAATCAACTGCGGCGCCAGTGTTTGGAAACATTGCATCTTACTTGCTAAACTACTATTATCGAATAGCACCGAATCGCTGATAATAAAGTTGAAAGTTTATAAAATTAGTAAAGTACAATGAAAAATATTCTTTTAAAACTGATCGAAAGTTATCTGCAGTTTTTAGCCCGAACAAAAGTTCGCTGGGCCAAACCGAAAATTGTAGCGATTACTGGATCATACGGCAAAACTTCTGCAAAGGAAGCGGTTTATTTTGTCTTGTCAAAAAAATTTGGGTCGGATGTTGGTAAAAACTGGGGGAATATGAATTCAGTTTTGGGCCTACCGCTGGCAGTTTTAGGGCTCAAAAAATATTCATTTGGTATTGGCCTAGTTGGGAATATTATTCAGGCAAAATGGAACTTTTTATTTTATAAATTACCTAAAATATTAGTACTGGAGATGGGAATTGATAAGCCAGGCGAAATGTCGCAATTATTATCTGTTGCCATACCTGACATTGCCATCGTCACTGGAATATCTGAAACACACCTGGAGGGCTTGAAAAATTTGCAAGGTGTAAAAAAAGAAAAAAGCTTATTGGTTGAATCGCTAAGCAAAAAAGGCATTGCGATTACAAATGCTAATGATGAAAATTCTGTTGATCTAAAAGTTCCCGCCGAAGCCAAGAAAATTACTTTTGGTTCCGCTGATGGAGATATTTCAGCATCAAACACTGAAGTCACAACCAGTGGGACGAAATTTGATCTAAAAATCTTCGACAAGAAAATTTCCATCAATTCAAAATTAATCGGCCAACACTCCATTCAAAGCTTACTAATAGCTGCCGCCACCGCGAATCAATTTGATATTGACCCCGAAGAGATAAAACAATCATTGGAACAAATTGTGCCGGAAAATGGCCGAATGAATATTATTGAAATCGAAAATCAAATTACAATAATCGACGACAGTTATAACTCTAATCCGAAATCGGCTGAAGAATCATTGTCGGCTCTCTTATCAATAAAACATGATGGGCGAAAAATCGCTATTCTTGGTAATATGAACGAGCTCGGTGGCTACACTAAGGACGCCCATATCCGAGTTGGTAAGGCGGCGGTGAAGGTTGTTGATATTTTAATCGCTGTTGGTGATAACGCAAAATATTTGGTTGATGGTGCTAAAGATGCTGGATTAGCGGCAGAAAAAAATATTAGCTTCGCAACAACTGAAGCATTAATTGCCAAAATTGATGGTATAATCAGACCTAGTGACCTGATCCTGGTTAAAGGATCACAAAATCGTGTTCGGTTGGAACGGCTTGTTAAATATCTGTTAAAAGATGATGAACTTGCGGCAAAAAATCTTGTTCGGCAAGAAAAAAAGTGGCAAGATAAATAATATTAGATAAATACTTAACTGAAGGAGACTGATGGACAAAATTGAAATGATTGTACTGTATAAAAACGATTTTATTCGTTTTTTCTGGTTGACGGGGCTGTCATTTTTAATCGCTATGATTTGGACGCCGCTTTTAACTAACTTTCTTTACAAATATAAATTAGGGAAAAGAATTCGTGTGGATAAAAACACTCCAATTTATTCCAAACTTCACGCTCATAAAGCCGGCACACCGGCTATTGGCGGAATTTTAATTTGGGTAACGACAGCGGTTTTGACAATTATTTTTAATTTGGAGCGCCAAGCAACTTGGTTGCCACTTTTTTCTCTAGTTAGCGCATCTATAATAGGTCTAGTAGATGATTTAATGAACGTTTATGGTATTGGTGTTCATGGCGGAGGACTTAGATTCCGCGAGAAACTTCCGCTCTATATTGCCATTGCCGCTGTTGGCGGTTGGTGGTTTTACTCCAAACTTGGTTGGAATTCGATTCATATTCCTGGTGGAGGAGATTATATCATCGGTGGTTGGTACATACCACTCTTTATCATTGCTTTGGTTTGGGCAGCGTTTGCATCAAATGCAACTGATGGGCTTGATGGTTTGGCTGGAGGTGTTTTTGCTACGTCATATGGTGCATATGCAATAATCTGCTTGGCTCAAGGGAAAACCGGTCTTGCATTATTCTGTGGCACAGTCATGGGCGCGCTGTTAGCATTTCTTTGGTTCAATATCCAACCAGCAAGATTTTTTATGGGAGATACTGGCTCAATGGGTTTGGGAATCACGCTCGGAGTTATTGCTTTCCTGACAAATTCCATTATTGTTTTTCCTATTATCACTTTGATATTTACTATTGAAGGGTTGTCGTTTCTAATACAGCGATTTTGGAGAATCACCTTTAAGAGGAAGCTATTTTTATCTTCGCCAATTCATCACCACCTGGAAGCTATTGGCTGGCCCGAGCAGAAGATTGTAATGCGTTTCTGGGTTATCAGCGCTGTATCCGCTGTAATTGGTTTGGCGGTAGCGCTCTTTGGTCGCGGGTTCTAATTAATTTTTTAAAATGGACGAAAGAATTTCAAAATTAGAACAAGAAATTAATGCGATAAAAAATCGCAATTCTTCTGTTCAAACTGATAAAGCCTGGGAGACTAACTGGGTTCGCAGATTGTTTGTGGCAGTTTTTACTTATCTGTCAATTGGAATATATATGTGGGCAATAAATATTGATCGGCCCTGGTTAAACGCTATTGTTCCAACTGTTGGTTTTTTACTCTCGACATTAACATTGCCTTTCATAAAAAGAATTTGGATGAAGAGGGTTGATGGGAAAAATTAAGGTTACAAAAGACGGACCATACGAAGTTTCCGGAGCGATTCCACTGCACGAGGAAGAAATTGTTGTTGATGGGAACGGCGATCCTCTGGATTGGAAAAAGACTAAAGATTTTCCAGCAGAATCGGAATATGCACTTTGTCGCTGTGGCAAATCAAAAAATAAACCTTTTTGTGATGGAAGCCATGTAAAAGCAGAATTTGATGGCGAGGAATTGGCTGATCCCAAAAAAGCCTTTGCTGACATGGAAAATGTTTATGATGGTCCGCTGATGGATTTGCATGACGCGGAGGAGTTGTGTTCTGGCGCTGGTTTTTGTCACCGGGCTGGTGGGACCTGGGTTTTATCGGAGAGCAATTTAGAGTCGGATTTTGTGGTTGCCAAGGAGCAGTGTGGCAACTGCCCGTCTGGACGTTTGGTTGCAGAAGATAAACAAAAAAAAGCTACGGAGCCCCAATTTGAGGAGTCAATTTCTGCCACTCAGGAACCTGATCGTGGGGTCAGTGGCCCGCTTTGGGTTAAGGGTGGGGTTGAGGTTGAATCAGCGAAGGGGGGAAAATATGAAAAACGTAACCGCGTCACTCTTTGTCGTTGTGGAAAATCAAATAACAAACCATTTTGCGACGGTATGCATCGTTTGGCCGAGTTCAATGACAATGATTCGTCTATTTCAAATTAGACTCGTTTAATATAAAATAGAACTATGGATTTAACCAGATTTAGGGGCAAAAGTATCGCGCTTCTTGGTTTTGGCATCGAAAACATCGCTGTTGCCAAGCTTTTTTTAAAGAATCAGATCGATTTTATTATACTTGATCGTGTTCCAGTCGAAAAAATGATTGATGACGGACAAAAATTAGTTACAAGTCACAAGTTGCAAGTTAAAAGCGGGGAAGAATATCTCAAAGATCTTAGTTGGTTCGATATTATTATCCGATCACCTGGAGTTCCATTTCTAACGCCGGAAATTCAGTCAGCAAAAAAATCCGGTTCAGAAATTACGTCATCAACAAAATTATTTTTTGATTTCTGTCCTGCTCAAATTGTTGGGGTCACCGGGACAAAAGGTAAGGGAACCACAGCTTCAATAATCACGGCAATTATTGAGCAGAATTTAAAAAAAACGGTTCAATCGGCAAAAGTTTATTTAATCGGAAATATTGGGATTGCCCCATTCGAAGTTATTGAAAAAATAAAGCCTGACGACTTAATAGTTTTTGAACTTTCTAGTTTTCAGCTTCAAGATTTAGACAAGTCGCCGCATATTGCAGTAGTTGTGAATTTGGCAGATGACCACTTGGATTATCATCAGACAGTTGCGGAGTACAGAACGACGAAACAAAATATATTGAAGCACCAGAATGAATGTGATTTTGCTGTTATAAACTTCGATTATCCAGAGTCGAAGAAACTGGCAGAATTCGGTAAAGCCAAAAAATATTATTTTTCATCAAAAGAAAAAATCACGAGTGGCGCCTATGCCGATGAAGATGGCGATGTTTTGCTGGCATTTGATGGGGAAGAGCATAAAATATGTTCGCAAAATGAACTAAAATTGATCGGCCGTCATAATTTAGAGAATATTGCCTCTGCGGCTATTGTCGGCAAGTTGTTAAATGTCCCTAATGAACTTATCAGCCAAGCAGTGAAGGAATTTGATGGTTTGCCGCATCGACTGGAGTTTATTCGTGAATTTGATGGTGTCAAATTTTACAATGATTCATTTTCTACTAACCCAACACCAACGATTGCTGCCATCAAATCATTTTCTGCTCCGATTACAATTATTTTAGGAGGATCATCCAAAGGCGCTGATTTCTCTGAGTTGGCTGATGTCATAAAAACATCATCAGTAAAAAACGTATTGGTTATCGGTATTGAAGGGCAAAAAATTCGTCAAGAGATAATAAAATCATTGACAAAAATCAATATTTTGAATGGTGGGAAAAGCATGGAAGATATTGTTGAAGCTGCGATTAAGCATACAGATAATGGGGAAATAGTATTGTTGTCACCGGCTTGCGCATCGTTTGGTATGTTCAAAAATTATAAAGATCGAGGTGAAAAATTTAAGCTGGCTGTAAATAATTTATGAATTATTCATACAAAAAAAGAAAAACAGCTGACTATGTTTTGATGGTTTTGGTTTTTGCCCTGATTGCCTTCGGCTTGATTATGATTTACTCAGTTTCGAAGTATCTATCATTGCAAATTACCAACCAAGCTAGTGATAAATACTATTTAGTTAGACAGCTGGTTTCACTGGGAATCGGCCTGGTAGCTTGGGCGGTATTTCAGGCTATCGATTATAAATTTTGGCAAAAACACACCAGTAAAATGCTTTGGGTGACAATTATCTTGCTCTCATCGGTGTTTATTTTCCGTGGAGAAGGTGGGTCCCGCTGGGTTAATTTGTTTGGGCTAGGTTTTCAGCCTTCGGAATTTGCAAAGTTATCAATGATTCTTTATTTGTCTGGTTGGTTGGCAAGCAAAAAAGAATCTGGCGATATTAATGAATCTTTTGTGCCATTTTTACTGTTTGTCGGTGGGGTTTCGCTTCTAATGTTGGTACAAAAAGATTTAGGAACACTTAGCGTCATCCTAGTTATTGCTGCCATGATTTTTTTCGCCGCAGGAGCAAAATTATCAAACATAGCAATTGGCGGTTCGTTAGGCGTGATTCTTACATGGCTGGCGATAAAAATTGAACCGTACCGCATGCAGCGATTAACAGCCTTTTTAAATCCAGATCAAGGTGCCCTGTCTGCAACATACCAAATTAGGAACGCGCTTATTGCTATCGGTTCTGGCGGACTTTGGGGGTTAGGATTTGGGCAGAGCGTGCAAAAATATCTTTATTTGCCGGAAGCGCAGACGGATGCGATTTTTCCGATTATAGCGGAAGAGTTAGGCTTTCTAAGAGCTGGCGCTGTTATAGTGGTATACGCGATTATAGCTTATCGTGGTTATACTATCGCTAGGAAAGCCCCGGATTCATTCTCTCAGCTTGTAGCAGTCGGCATTACCACCTGGTTAATTTGGCAAACTTTTGTCAACCTTGGTGCCATGATGGCTCTGCTGCCGCTGACAGGAGTGCCACTGCCGTTTATCAGCTACGGTGGCACCTCACTGATTGCTTTTTTGGCTGCAATTGGTATACTGCTTAATATTTCTAAACATACGGCGGAACAATGAGAAAAAATACAATATTTTTGGTTGGGGCGGATACGGGCGGTCATGTCGTGCCTGTTTTTGCTTTGGCGGGTGATTTATCAAAAGACAAAAATATCAGAGTCATCGTCGTTGGTGTTGGTTCGGCAATCGAAAAAAAGTTTTATTCGAAATTGTCCAATGTCGAATATAAGATTATTATTGCCGGTAAATTTCAGTTTAGAAATGCTTGGAATAATTTTGTTGCAGTTTTAAAATCCGGGGTTGGTTTTTTTCAGTCAATCGGATTAATCATAAAATATCGGCCGAAAGTAGTATTTCTTAAAGGAAATTATGCTACTGTGCCAGTGGCTTATGCCGCCAGGCTTCTCGGAGTTCCGGTTCTTGCTCACGAATCTGATGCGATAATCGGCAAGAGCAACAGATTAATTTCCAAGTTTGCTAAAAAACTTTTCGTCAGTTATCCGCTTGAGATCTTTAATATTTCTGGCAAGAATTTAGTATATTCCGGACCGATTCTGCGCTCAGAGTATAGCAAAAAGATTGACCTGAATCAGAAAAATAAGTTGCCAACAGTTTTGATCCTTGGAGGTAGCCAAGGAGCACATGGGATTAATGAAATAATTTTTGCCGCTTTGAAAGAGCTAGCGTCGGGTTATATTGTTATACACCAGACCGGATCTACTGATATTAAAACTGCTGAAATTAAAAAAGCTGAGCTGCCAAAGGAAATTGCAGATAACTACCGGCCACTATCATTTGTTGAAGATGATTTTAACGTAATTGCTAGTGCTGATTTAATAGTTTCTAGGTCATCATCATCAATCTTCGAATTTGCGGCTTTTGAAAAACCGACAATTTTGATACCTTACCCATATGCCAGTTTGGATCATCAGATGGCCAATGCCAAATATTTTGCCCGGCATAATGCTGCGATAATGCTTGATGAGAAAGATTTGTCACCAACAATACTCTATTCAGCAATTTCTAAAATATTATCATCAGAAAAGAGAAAAAAGGAATTGGGTGAAAACTTGCGCCAAGCTGTCAGGCCAGGGGGAGAAAAAATTATCCGAGAAGAATTATTTAAATTTATGAGGAAATAATGTGGTATCACTTAATCGGAATATCTGGAGTTTCAATGAAGGCGATCGCTCAAATTTTAGAGCAACGAGGCCACAAAGTCACAGGCTCGGATTTGAAGCTATCCGGCCACTCGGCCTCCAATATTGCCGATGATATTGATGCGGTGATTTACACCTCAGCTGTTACCCCGAATTCCGCCGGCTGGGTTGAAATTCAAGAAGCAAAGAAAAAAGGCATTAAATTACTTAAACGTGGAGAAATGTTGGCGCAGTTGGTTAATGATTACAAGGTCATTGCTGTTTCTGGAGCTCACGGGAAAACCACAACCACCTCAATGATTGGATTAACATTAATTGAGGCCGGACTTGACCCACTAATTATTGTTGGCGAAGAAGTTGCAAAATTGGGCGGCGTAGTTAGGTTTGGGTCCGGTGAGTGGGCAGTTGTCGAGGCTTGCGAATATGACAGAAATTTTCTTAATTTTTACCCGAATATTACAATCATCACAAATATTGAAGAAGAGCATTTGGATCACTATCCTGGTGGGCTGGCGGAAATTGAGTCGACCTTTGCTAAATTTGCCTCGCAGACTGTCGATGGGGGAACAGTAATTTTTTGCGGCGATGACAAAAATGCGTCAGATACGGTTGCAAAAATAGAGAATAAAAAATTGGAAATTATTAAATATGGTTTAGGAAAAACCAATGACATTAAAAACTTGCCATTCGAGTTATCAATACCCGGGGATCACAATCGGCGAAATGCATTGGCAACAATTGCTGTTGCCAAGGTTTTGAATATATCGGAAGATGTAGTCGAGACAGCAATTTCTGATTTTCATGGTGCCAATCGTCGGTTTGAGATTAAAGGTGAAAAAAACGGTGTCCTGGTAATTGATGATTATGGGCACCACCCAACTGAGATTGCTGCCTTGATTTCCGGTGTCAAAGAAAAATATCCGAAGAAAAAAGTTATGGCAGTATTTTGGCCGCATCAATACCGGCGAACAAAAGATTTGCTTGAAAAATTTCCCGCGGCTTTTGTTGACGCAGACAAGGTAATTATTAAAGAAATATTTTTCGTTCCGGGTCGTGACACGAAATTAGATGTTTCTGGTAAAGATATTGTTGACTTAATAAATAATACAGACGAGGGCAAAGCGGAGTTTATTGATAATGACACAGAAATTGTAAAGAAATTAGAAGAATGTCTAGCCCCGGATTGGATTTTGGTGACTGTCGGAATTCCTCCGGTCTATAAAATTGCTGATGCTTATTTAGGAAAGGGAAAATGCTAAATATCGATGAGCTCCGAGAAAATCTTGGCCCCAAGTTGGAAGAAAACGTGCTTTTGAGGGATTTTACTTCAATGGGGGTTGGTGGCGTTGCCGATTACTTTTATCGGGCGCAGAAAGTCGATGACTTGGTCGGCGCAATTTCTTATTTATCCAAAAATCAGATTCCCTACTTTGTCCTTGGTGGTGGTTACAACGTTGTTGTTTCTGATATGGGTTTTCCGGGCGTGGTAATAAAAAATGAAGTTAAGGACATGGTTTTCTCCGCCGACAGCACAGAGGTTATTGTCGGTTCCGGAGTTGAAATTGGACGCCTACTAATGGATAGCGCTTCGCGAGATTTCGGTGGTTTAGAATTTTTATTTGGAATTCCTGGGACTGTCGGTGGTGCGGTTTATGGTAGTGCTGGTGCCTTTGGTCATGCAATAGGTGATTTTGTAAAATCGGCTACATTATTAATCCCCGGTGGGGTTGATCGTGATACAAAAATCGTTCGCCATACTTCCAAATGGTTTGAATTTGGCAACCGAACGTCAAAATTAAAGGAGCACACAAGATTGCATCCTCATGATAACAGCCCAGTTATACTTTCTGTTAAACTCCAACTTTGTCAGAGCAGAAAAGACGTTATATTGCGCAAAATGCAAGAAAATCTAAAGACTAAGCGATCGTCGCAGCCGCTAGGTGTTAAAAGCGCTGGCTGCTTCTTTAGAAACCCTGGCGCCGGGAAAGAGCAATCGGCGGGATTTCTTTTGGATCGATCCGGCGCTAAGCGATTCAAGGTTGGCGATGCTTGTGTTTCAAAATTGCATGCTAATTTTGTTGTCAATAAGAACAAAGCAACAGCAGATGATATCCGTAGGTTAGCAGGTCAAATGAAGGATGCCGTCAGGGCAGAATTTCGGACTATTCTCGAGGAAGAGGTTGAATATATTGGTAAGTGGTAATTCTAATTTAGTTGAGGGGAAATGCGAGCAAACGAAAAATATTCTTATTCGAAATATCGCAATCGTGAAAATGTGCCGCAAGGTAGTGGCAAGGTTTTTGTGGCGCCAAAAGTTAAATATGCTCACAACCCAATAATAAATTTTCCAGTCAAGTTCTGGGGTAATATCGGGCTAATAGTTCTCGCAGTTGCGGCTATCTGGTTCGTTTTTTATTCTCGCTTTTTTCAGATAAAGGAAATAATTGTCGAGGGTAACTCTTTAGTGTTAGCGGATCAAATTTCTAAAAATATTAATTTGCGCCAGAATATTTTTCGTTTTAACATTCCGCTAGCTCGCGATAAGATTATTGCAAGCAACCCCATAATTGCTGATACTGCGATTTATCGTGGTATACCCAACGCTTTGAAAATTGTGGTGCTGGAGAGAAAGCCGCAGATGGTTTGGCTGTCTGGGGGAAACTATTATTTATTAGATGACGCTGGTATTGTTGACAAGCAAGTGGATGTTTCAGAATATACCAACTTAATACATATTTCCGATCAAAAAAATATGCAGGTAAATATTGGTGAGCGATTGTTATCATCGGGATTTATTAATTTTGCTAATAATGTTAGTACAAACTTTTTTGATAAAACCAACGCACACATTACCGGTTATTATATAACTGAGACAACTTTTGACCTCTATGTGCAGACTGATGCTGGTTTTTATGTTAAGTTTGACACAGCACGCTCTGTTGACAAGCAGCTCGGTGACTTAAAGGATATTATTGTGACTTATCGCCCAAGTATCCGTGAATATGTCGATGTTCGAATTAACGGTTGGGCATACTATAAATAAGATATAGAAATAAATTGGAGGAATTATGGTAAATGAAGCAGGGGATCCAGCCCTAGTTGGCGTGGAATTCGGTAGGGTTATCGAAGCAACCGAGAGACTCCTCGGATATGTTAAGATGCCGATCGAGTCAGACGAATTAAGGGATATTAACGTGTAACTAGAAGTTCTAATTAGCGAGGTAAGTGATACTACTGATAAAGAAAATGCTGGCAAGCTTGCAGAAGCAATTAGAAAGCACTTTTTAGATGTCTTAAACCAACCGCTTGATTTAAAAATTGATTTGAAAAAAGATCCACAAGAAAAGTATTCTGGCAGAGAAGAGACTCGAGTTTTAATTGATCAACTTGCTGCACTGGCTTCGAAATACTCTGAGTTTGAATTTAATGCCGATCAAAACGACGAAGCGGATGAATCTGGTGGGCCAAAAGATGCGGCAGCAGCATAAATATTTGTCATTATCTTCTTATGAAAAAGATTTGGGAACTCAAAGAAAAAAAGTATGAAGATATTATGCAGCAGCTTTTGTATAACCGTGGAATAATCGGTGACAATGCTGCTGAGGGTGATCTAGATAAATTTTTGAATCCTGATTTCAATCGGGATTTTTTTGATCCGGAATTATTGCCGGATTTCACTATTGCCATCGGCCGAATCATAAAAGCCTTAGATCAAAAAGAAAAAGTTGGGATATACGCTGATTATGATGCCGATGGAATTCCTGGCGCCGCATTATTATATCGCGCACTGTCAGCCATTGGTTTAGAGCCAGAAATTTATATTCCAGCTAGAATTGATGGCTATGGTTTCAATAATGATGGGATTGATTATTTGATTGCCAAGGGCTGTCAATTGATTATTAGCGTTGATTTAGGTATTAGAGAATTAAAATTTGCAAAATATATTTCGGAGAAAAAAATCGATCTTATCATTACAGACCATCATGAGCCAGGCGATGAGTTGCCAAGCGCAATGGCGGTAGTTAACCCCAAGAGATCTGATTCAAAATATCCGTTTCGTGAACTTTGTGGCGCCGGCGTGGTTTTTAAAATAGTTCAGGGGCTGGCGAAGCAATATCCTCAAATTATCAATGAGAAATTCTTGAAATGGAATTTAGATTTGGTAGCAATCTCAACTATTTCTGATGTCGTACCTTTGGTTTCCGAAAATCGAGTAATCACTAAATTTGGGTTAATGGTCTTGAAGAAAACAAAAAATACTGGTTTGCAGGAACTCTACAAAATATCAAACATTGACCAAAATAAAATTGATACCTACGTGATAGGTTTTCAGATTGGTCCAAGAATTAACGCCCCCGGGCGGCTGGATAATGCTGGTGAATCGTTTAAACTTTTGGTGACATCAAATCGTACTGATGCGTATAATTCTGCCCAACATTTACAGATGCAGAATGAAAAGAGGCAAGCTGAAATGGATAAAATTTTCGAGATGGCGTCAAAAATAATCGATCGAGACAATCTAATTGTGAACAAAATTATTTTGGTCAAACATCCTGGCTGGCAGAAGGGTGTTATCGGCCCAGTGGCTAGCCGGTTGGTTGAAAAATATTCTCGTCCAGTCATAATAATGTCTGAATCTGATGGATTCGTTGATGGAAGTTGTCGTAGTATCTCTAGCTTTAATATTACAGCTGCGCTAACATCATCATCGAAATATTTGGTTGGTTTTGGCGGCCATTCCGGAGCTGCCGGGCTTCATTTAAAGATTGACAATTATAGTGACTTTGTAAAGAGTATTACGACTTATGCAAACAAAAACATTTCTGACACCGATTTGTTACCCAAATTAAAAATTGATTTAGAATTGCAGAAAAGAAGAATAAATATTAGTCTCTTCAAAGAGTTGGAGAAACTTGAGCCGTTTGGAATGGGTAACCCAAAGCCAGTATTTTTAACTTCTGGCTTGAAACTGTTGTCTCATCGATTAGTGGGTCGTGATAGCAGCCACTTGCAGCTGAAATTTTCCAATGGAATTTCGGAAATAAAAGGGGTAATATTTAATCATGAGATTGAAATTGGAAAATTGGTTAGCGGAGATAATTATGACATTGTATATCAACCGGGTGTAAACTTTTGGAACGGAAAAAATTGGTTGGATTTAAGAGTTGTTGATTTAAAGGCATCGGAGAATTAATGACAAAAAAAAATGATAGAACAATTTTTGTTTGTGACAACTGCGGTAATGAATTTTCGAGTTGGGCTGGAAAGTGCTCAGCTTGCGGAGAGTGGAATTCATTGAAGGAATTTAAGCCGGCGGCAGTTTCACATTCATCAGAAAAAATTTCAGCTACAAATTTAAATAGTTTTTCTATTACAGCAAAAACTAGAATCAAAACTGGTTTTCCGGAAGTTGATCGAGTTTTTGGTGGTGGAATTGTTGATGGATCGGTTATTCTTTTGGGCGGGGAGCCAGGTATTGGCAAGTCTACATTGCTTTTGCAAATTGTTGACAATCTTCCTAGAACTCTTTATATTTCCGGAGAAGAATCCGGCCAACAATTAAAACTTCGTGCTGAGCGCTTAAAATTATCAGGTAAAAATATTGAGGTTTCAAGTGCTGTTGATATCGCAGCCTTAGAGGCGGCTATTATAGAACTCCAGCCAAAAGTAGTCGTGGTTGATTCGATTCAAACAGTGTCTGATTCCAGGATCGCGGGTACTGCTGGCAGTCAGGTGCAAATTAAAGAGTCTGGCCTGGTTTTACAGCAACTGGCAAAAAAGCACGAAGTTGCCGTAATCATCGTCGGACATGTCACAAAAGAGGGGACAGTTGCCGGCCCGCGAATGCTCGAGCACTTAGTTGATGTTGTAGTTTATTTGGAGGGCGAGCGCAGCAATGATGCTAGAATTTTAAGAACTGTTAAAAATCGTTTTGGTAACACTGATGAAATTGCAGTTTTAAAGATGGCTGAATCAGGTTTAGTTGAAATAAAAAATCCGGGTGCATTTTTTCTCTCAGAAGGTGATAATCTACCAGGGAGCGCGACCACAGTTCTGCTCGAAGGCACGCGGCCATTATTAGTTGAAATTCAAGCACTGGTTACACCAACAACTTTTGGTTATCCAAGAAGAACGGCATCAGGATTCGATTTGAATCGTTTGAATATTATTATCGGGGTTTTGACGAAACGAGCTGGCTTGAATCTTGGTAATCAGGATATCTACATTTCAGTTGCTGGTGGACTTTCGGCCAGGGAACCTGCAGCTGATCTGGCAGTAGCGTTGGCTATTGCCTCATCATATAAAAATAAATCATTGCCGGTAAAATCCGTTTATTTCGGTGAAGTGGGGCTAACCGGTGAACTCAAAAAGGTTATGGCTAGTGATAAACGCAAGAAAGAAGCCGAAGCATTAGGATTTAGTGTCTATTTCGGCTACAAGAATATTAGTGCAGCACTAGAGAAGAATTTATTTTGACTTCTACTAGAGAGTAGTTTTGAAAGAGTAGTCGTTCGAGCTAACTATATCGCCTGTAGAATTTATTGATACAACTCGAAAATGGTAGGTTGTATTTGGTATCAGGGCTGACAGAGCTATTGAATGGTTGGCAATCAGAGATGAATTTTTGGAACTTGATTTGGTGTAATCGTTATAATTATCGTGGCCGATTGTATCGTAGAAAACTTGGCTAGTGCCGCCGGCGGAAGTTGACCAAGCAATAGTTGCGTCCGTGCTAGTTATACCCCCGGATGAAGTACCCGAAATAGTGAAACTATTGTCAATAGAGAAGAAAGAGACCTCTTTGGTGTCAGCTGTGCCATTGTTGCCGGTAGCTGTCACCTTAAGTACGTGTCGGCCAGATGCTACCGAGTTAAAGTTAAAACTCATTGAATACGGTGCTACAGTGTCGGAGCCGATTGAGGTGGCATCAATAAAGAACTCGACTCTTGAAGTATCTCCTGGTGAATTAGTCGATACACTAAGTGTTGAGTTGCCACTTAAGGTTTGATCAGCAGTCGGTGAGTTAATTGAAACTGAAATACTGGGGCCAATATCACAAGTTCCTGCTGGCTCAGGGTTGTAGAGCCCATTGGCAACTGCCCAATCATGCACTGGGCCCTCCCAGCTAGGATTATTTGGCATTTCTGAATGAATGTTTGAAAAAATTACTGTGTTAATTAGGTTGTCTGGTGTCCCATCCGGGGCCTTAAGGCCATTGGATTTACAAACCCGAACCGCCACATTGACATCATCTTTTTCGGTTGGCACTTGCCACGATGCAAAAATATCAGTCGTGGTTTCCTTTGAGAATTCTGTTGGTAATTTATTTGACCATTTTTCAACAGTTAGAGTTTGAATTCCAGCTGGAGCCACAAATTGTTCCACTGGTTTTCCGCTCATCGCTGCCGCCATAAATTGGTGGAAAATTGGAGCGGCAATAATAGAGCCATCAGCTCCGCTACTCATAGGCTTGCTACTGTTGTTTCCGGTCCATACACCAACTGCCAAAGAAGGAGTGAACCCCATTGTCCAAGCATCGCGAAAATCGGAGGTCGTCCCGGTTTTTGTTGCGACTGGTCTATCAGAAAAATACAAAGGCGTTCTGGTCCCAAAGACCAATGACCTGGCGTTGTTGTCTGAAAGAATATTTTGCATTTGATAAGCGATTTGTGGGTCCAGGGCCTGCTTCCCCTTGTCTTCTTCGGGTTTGTATTCGTAAATTATCTTACCGCCATTGTCGAGGACTTTAAGTATTGGATGTAAGTCGTGATAAACGCCGTTGTTGGCAAAAGTAGCAAAGCCGTTAGTATGTTCTAGTGGCGAAACCTCGCCTACGCCCAGGCCAAGGGACAGGCCGTAGCGATCTTTTTGTGTCAGTGATGTGATTCCCATATCAGATGTGGTAGTCAAGACGTTTTCAATGCCGTCGATCGCAGTAGTTTTAACCGCAGGAATATTTAGAGAGTTATCGAGTGCTAGTCTTGCAGTTATTGGTCCGTGAGTTCTGCCGTCATAGTTATGGGGAATGTAGCCACCGCCAAAGTCGGTTGTAAAATCAAATAGTATTTTGCTGGGTGAAAAATCTTTTCGCTTAAGTGCCGTGGCGTAAATATACGGTTTGAACGATGACCCCGGCTGGCGAAGCGAAGTTGCTACATTAACATTGCCATCGATTCCGGTATCAAAAAAATCTTTACTCCCGACCATCGATAAGACTTCACCGGTCTTGGGATCAATTGCTACCAGTGCGCCGTTTGATCCACCATATTTTGAAACTTTCGCCATGCCGTCGGTGACTGCTTGTTCAGCGAGTTTTTGAGTATTATAATCAAGCGATGTATAAATTGAAAGTCCTTCTTTTTCAGCTCGTTGTTCGCCAAACTGTGCCGCTGCCTGTTCCAAAACGTACATTGAAAAATGTGGTGCGAGCATAGACATTTTCCTCGGTTTGACAGCGGTACCAACCGTTGTTGTATCTTGTTTTTTGGCTGTATCAGCTTGATCCTTGGTGATATATTTCATTTTTACCATTTGGTCAAGGACGTAGTTTCTGCGGTAAATAAGTTTGTCGGTGTGTGTTCCGTATGGATTATAGTAAGTCGGTGATTGTGGAATAGCTGCGAGAGTTGCTGCTTGTGCCAAATCTAAGTCTTTGGCTGGCTTACCGTAATACATTGTTGCCGCAGCTTCGACGCCAGCAATCTGTCCGCCGTATGGGATTTCATTTAGGTACATAGTCATAATTTGATCTTTGGAGTACATGAATTCAAGTTCAACTGCCAAGATTGCTTCTTTAATTTTTCTAGAAATTGTTTGGTTGGAATATAGTAGGGCATTCTTAACATATTGTTGAGTAATTGTTGATCCACCCTGTGATCCAGCTCCAATGTGAAAAATATCGTGAATTGCTGCTCTGGCGATGCCTTTAAAATTCAAACCATGATTTTGGTAGAATGATTGATCTTCAACTGAAACAGTAGCATCTTTAATGTTTTGCGGCATTTGATCAGAGGTAATAATTGTACGTTTTAGATCACCAGTCTCATAGAGTAAAACTCCGTTTCTATCAAAGATCTTCGTCGATTGCGACGGCTTCATTTTAGAAATTTTATTTGGGGTTGGGAGATCTTTGGAATACCAAGCAAAAACCAGTGAAATAGACAGCAAAACCGCCAGCAGGGAGTAGCCGGTAATTATTAGTACCCGCTTTTTATCAATTGGCTTGCGCTTTTTCTTTGCACTATTCGACTTTGAGCGCAGCTTTAGTGGATTTAGCAGTCCAAAATTAAATGCCATATTTTTCCTTCTCTTTACATTATAATCGTTTGTCGGTACTATGTAAAATAGTTAATCGCTGTTTGTGAAAACTTTAATATTTTATGCCACAATTTGTGGACTGTCAAGCGTGAAAAATGGAAGAATTAAAAAAACAAATTGAAGACGCAATCAAGAATGTCGGATATGATCTTCCGGATAATTTTGATTTATCTGTACCGCCAAAGGACGATCTGGGTGATTATTCTACTTCCGTTGCTCTGACTATCGCTTCGATGAATAATGAAAATCCCAAAGAAACCGCTGAGAAGATTGTTGGTGAGCTAAAATCAGCTGAAATAGAAAAAGTTGAAATTGCCGGTCCGGGATTTATTAATATAAAATTATCGAATAAGTTTTTTCATAATTATCTAGCATCAGTTTTGCAAATAGGTAGTAATTACGGAAAAAGTGATGTAGGCAAGGGGCAAAAAGTTTTAGTTGAATTTATTTCAGCTAATCCAACCGGCCCACTGCATATTGGAAATGCTCGTGGTGGCCCAATCGGCGAAGTGTTGTCCAATATCCTCGCTTGGCAGGGCTACACCGTTGAAAAAGAATTCTACGTTAATGATACCGGTAACCAAATTAAAAAGTTTGCTGATACGTTGTCTTATTATTACACAGTCAAATCTGATCCAAAGTTTCATTTTCCTGAAGGTGGCTATCCGGGCGACTTCTTGAAGGAAGTTTCGGAAGAAATACAGACTGAGTACAAAACTGAGCTTTCCGATCTTCATGATCATGAATTGTCGGGCTTTTTTGCTAAGGTGGGGCTGGAAAAAACTATTCGCCGAATTAAAGAAGATATTGAGGCCCTTGGGATTTCATTTGATCGCTTTGTTTATGAAAGTGATTTTTTAAACTCCGGCAAAAGTATGGAAATAGTCGATCAGCTGAAGGCCGATGGGCATACCGACAGTAGGGAGGGTGCTCTTTGGTTTACATCAAATGATTTGGACCCTAATGATCGCGAAACTGTGTTGCTGCGTTCCGATGCCGAAAAAACGCCGACATATTTTGCCACCGACATTGCTTACCATAAAGATAAATTTGAGCGGGGGAATGATCGTTCAATCGACGTTTGGGGTGCTAATCATCACGGACATATTGCCCGGTTGAAAAGTGCGATGAAAGCCATTGGCTGTGACGAAAGTAAATTATCGATTATTCTTTACCAAAATGTTCGGTTGAAAAAAGATGGTGAAACTAAACAAATGGGTAAGCGGCTGGGGAACTTTATCAATATTGCTGATTTAATTACCAAATTAAAAGTTCCGGCCGATGTCTTTAAATACACAATTATTTCTCAGGCGACTTCTTCAATAATTGATTTTGATTTAGATTTAGCTCTTGAGCGTTCGGATAAAAACCCAGTCTACTACTTGCAATATGCTTATGCCAGAATTTGCAGTATATTGCGCAATGCTGAAAAAGGGGGCATTGCAGAGTTGGAAAAAATTGCAAACGGACAGGGGACGGTTAAGTCGGTCGATCTGGAAAAACTGACCGATAAAAAGGAAATTGCGCTAATCAAAACTTTGGCTGGGCTCTCTGAGGCGTTGGAAAAGGCCTCCAGCGAATTTCAAATTCAGGCTCTCCCCCACTTCGCAACCGAAATTGCCAGGGGCTTCCATAACTTCTATGCCAACTGTCATGTACTTTCGGACGATAAAGAGTTAACTTGCTCTCGTCTGCTTTTAGTCTTAGCAACTCGCAATGTGTTGAAAATATCTCTGATGTTAATGGGGATATCAGCCCCAGAGAAGATGTAATATGAGTGAACATAAACTTCGAATTTCAGTTAAAGGCATTTTTAAGGACGCGAACAATCGCGTTCTTTTGGTCAAGCTTGAAAGAAACAATCAGGATTTTTGGTCAGCACCTGGCGGCGGAGTAGAAGAAAACGAAACTGTTAAAGACACGTTGCTGCGGGAACTACGAGAAGAAACCGGATACTCCGGCGAAGTAGGGGAACTGATCTTTGTTCAAGATATTCGCTTTTCTTCCGGTACGCGTCAATTGGAACTATTTTTTGAAGGAACTATTGACGAGCAAATCGACAAAAAACCGGAAGAGAGATATCAGTTTTTCACTGAAGAAGAATTCGGCGACATAGAATTCATGCCAAAGGATCTAAATCCATTTTCCGAACACAAAAAAATCCCCTTTTTCTCAGAGATCTAAGTAAAAATTCCTAAGTATCGAGTTCGAAGACTTTGGTGTCGGAGATGAGCCAAAGTTTTTTTAGTTTTTCGTTGACAGCGAAACTGGTCAAATTCATACCATCTAAAACATATTGTTTTTGATAAGCGCCTGTTTTGGCGAATTGCAGAACACGGTTGGCTGATTTGTCCAAAATATATAGTGAGTTAGAACTTTGGTCGGTGAAGAACTTTGTCGGAGTGGTAATTTTTGTGTCTGGTGTGGGGATTTCGGAAACGGCGAAAGTTGAGTCTTCTACTGATTTGGCGATTTTCACAACTGCCCCGTCTGATTTCAAGACCCAGACGTTACCGTCAACTGCCACGCTAGTGCTAGCCTTGAGTGAAATTGGCTGTTTGGTAATATAACTTACACCTTTTGAATAACTGCCGGAAGATAAGGTGTGTTTCCAAATTTGTCCTGCGTCACCATCAAGTAAATAAATATTTGAGGAATAAACGGCAATGCCAGTTGATTTTTCCCAAGTCGCGTCGGCAGCCAGCTTGGTTTCGGCTATGGATTTAGCGCTAATATCTAATTTAACCACCGTCGGTTTATCGGTTAGCATTAGTAGTGAACTATCACTATCGTTATATACGGCGTCAGTAACCTTTCCTAGCTCTGCGCTCACCTGTCCATAGCTTTCGGAGGTTTTTGCCCTGGTGTCGTACTCGGCAATTTTACCGTCTGCCGATACTGAGAAAAGATTAGCGCCGACGGCATAGGTTTCAATTGAGTTATCGGAAAAAGAGAATATCGGGCTTACCCCAGTGGTAATTCTGGTTGCCATGTTAAGCGTGTCTAATTTTGCCTGTATTTGTGATAGCAAATTCTTGGCTTCATCAGCAATCGCTGGGGTTGAGGTTGCTTTAGCGGCGGCATCGCGAGCGGAAATTAATTTGTCTTTACCGTTGGTTTTTTTCAGCCCTAAATCGTCCAGCGCTTTAGAGTACAAACTTCTAGCAGAATCCAGGCTGGCGATGTTTTCGCCAGAAACGCCAACGCTTTGGTTTTTTTTGCTGTTCATTTGGATCTTAATAAAACCAACTACAAGGAGCAAAACTAAAATGGCGATGTACAAGTATTTTCTGCTCTTTGGTTTGATTAAGGCCTTGGACCAAAGTGCCAAATTTGAAAAGAAATAAACTATATTTGATAGAAAGCTGGACCCGCTATTTGTTTTTCTATTAAAGTAATTTACTTTTGGCACACTGCCAAGACGTTCAGTAACCGGTCGCAAGGTTTTCCCGGAGGTGTCTTTGATTTTGCTGCCAACTTTTTCGGCCCCGGAATAAATTTTCGGCTGAATGTTTTTAGCCCAAAATTCTCCGGCTTTTCTAGCACCTCGGCCAGTAGCCTTGGCTCCACTGCTTAAGCTCTTAAAAAACATTTTTGTGTAATGAAGTGGCACGGAGTCGGGGATGTCGTCAAGAAAAATAATATCTGGCTTCTCATCTTCTTCAAGTTGGCTCTCAATGTCTCGTAAATCAAAAACCATTAAGTTAACGTCACGAATTTTGGACTTGCGAAGATTTTTTGTAATTTCAGTAATTGCGTCTTTGTAAGAAAAAGTCGCAAAAATCTGCCTTAGTCTATCTAACGACAAGTGCGAATAAAACTCGGTGTTTGCAATTATTACTTTATCTAACGCCGCTACGCTACCATCGATAATTGAAACAAAGGTTTTAAGTGGATGTGCTTCTTCGCCCTCGACTGGTTTTTCAGTAATGTGAGAGATTTTATTGCCACGGAAAAGATAGCCGGAAATTCGGCCTGTTTGGGAAAAAATAAGCTCGTCGCCAGATATCAAGCCAATAATAGCGTTTAGCTTTCCAACCCATTCATGTTCGCCGGACTGTGAAACTTCACCAAGCGCGGCGTTTATTTTTTTAATTACAGTTTCGAAACTCTCGGCTTTGTCGGCACCCAGGTGCCAATCATCTCCCAAAGTTCCGACGATAGCATTTTTGATTTTTTCACCATCAACCCAGGGGGAGTCGATTTCAATTAAATAGAAAAAGCGATCCAAAGTGTCCTTTGGCTCGATTGTTCCAACGAAGAGAAATCGTTCCTTGTGCTTTCCCTTGGTCGCAATAGCCCCTATTCCAGCTACAAGATTTTTATCTGACATATGTGTATGCATTCATTCTAACAGATTTTTTAGAAGTCAATCAAGCCACAGAAAACGTTGACAAAATATTCAATTAATGATATTCTATCTTAGCAATTCAGCTTACCAATGAAGTTGCTAACGAGAGGACGTGATAAGCCATGAATATGGCGAAGATTCAGGAAGCGCTTGCTGATGGTAAGAAGTTGGTGCTCACGACGCGGGGCGGCAATTCGCGCGTTGCCGCACTTTGTCATCGGCGCTGCGAACCAGATCTCGGGTTCGATGTCGCCGGTACCTGGGCTGAGGCCGGTACAATCTGGGATGCATTGGCCCAGCTCAATTTGAGTTTGATGTTCGGGCCGTGGACCTTTGAGCAGATGTATGGTGTTAATGGTCTGTTCCCGACGTGGTGGATGGGCTACTCACCTGACTCGTATGGTCCGTTGGATAAGCTCATCCATGCTGGACATGTAGTGGATGTTCGCCAAACCGCCAACGGAAAGATCGAGCTGACCGTTCCGGGTCTGGACTTCGAGATCGAGGCCGACAGCATCGAATTGGCATTCCTGGCAGTCAAGTAAGGCGCCGACGGTGATATTTGCTGGCGGCGGTTCGCAGTTTGAACCGTCGCTTTTTTTATCCGAAAAACTACTTTGCCAAATCGCCTTCGTGGCCGTGGCCGGGTTTCACGATTTTCTTGGCATGATTTCTTGAATCTTCTTGAATTGAATCACCAATATTAACAATCTTCTCAAACTTGCCGTCTTTGTCACGAACGGCATAAAAGTTCTTTTTACCGCCGACTTTAACGATGTCTCTTTTTGACATAATTCCTCCATGCTTACTTTTATCTACCATAATTTTACCACATATGATATTATACAAATCATGATCAACCCTGTTAAATGCGCCGTTAGCGCAATCTGCAGGGCAGATTATTTAACAGGGTAAAAGGAGACAAATGGAAATTTTAAGAAACATGTGGCGGAGGAAGTTTAGAACAGCTTTGACAATTTTTGGAATTGTTATCGGAATCTTTGCATTTACCGTTATGGGTTCAATGGCTCTAAAGTTGAACAAAATGATCGATGGTGGAAAAAAGTATGTCACCGGTCAAATATCAGTTTCGCCAAAAGGTTCAGCTGGCTACGGAACTGCAACTGGGACATTGCCAATTGATACATTAAATAAAATTTCTGAGATTGATGGTGTTGATAAGGTCGGAGCGCTGGTTTCGCTTTTAGTTGAGGACATGGACCCTGATAATATGTCAATGAATATGAGCGAGCCACCATCAGTGTACGGTCAGGATCTAAATTCCGATTTCAAAAACCGCAATTGGGAAACCATGACTATGAAGTCAGGAAAAATGCCTGACAAAGATTCAAAAGACAGCGATATTGCAGTCGGGGTAAATATTGCCACTGACAAGAAACTTGGCATCGGCGACAGTTATAAAATTCGCGGAAAAGATTTTAACGTTATCGGCATTGTCGACAAAACAATGACTGGGCCAGATAGCTATGTATTTATGGCAATTACACCGGCAAGGGAAATGCTAATTGAATCAAATCCGTTCATGAAATCACTTTACGCCAGCGGAAAATTAAAACTTGAAGATGTTAATTCCATGGCGGCAGTTTCCTGGAAAGATGGTGCTGATTCAGAAAAAGTAGCCAATGAAATCAAAAATAAATTTGGTAAGGATGTAACTGTTATGTCGCCAGTGAAAATGGGTGAGTTAATCGATAAAGCGTCTGCAACTATGAACGCAATTATTCTAGGTAGTGCAATGCTGGCGTTAATCGTTGGCCTATTCTCAATAGTAAATACTATGGTAATGTCAATTTCTGAACGAACTAAGGAAATTGGAATTAAAAAAGCTATTGGCGCATCGCCTTCTTCCATCGCCTGGGAGTACACAATGGAGGCCGGTATTATTGGCCTGGTTGGCGGAGCAATTGGCATGGGGTTCGGAGTTTTGGCTGCTACTATAATAAATAACAAATTGGCGGAAAAAGGGGCGGAAATATTTTTATTAGAACCTAGCTTTCTAATTGCGGTAATAGTATTCTCGTTTGTTGTTGGAATTATTGCTGGGGTAATTCCAGCGGTTAGAGCATCAAAACTGAAAGTGGTTGAGGCTATACGCGAACTATAAATGTTTTGTCATTCCGGACTTGATCCGGAATCTCTATCAAAAGTAATTAGATCCTGAATCAAGTTCAGGATGACAATCTGAAAAAAGGAAATATTATGAATAAAATAGTTGTTGAAGCTAAGGGCATAGAAAAAAGTTATAAAATGTCAAAGCAAAATGTTGTTTGCGCCCTTTGTGGTGTTGATATTGAGGTGAAAGAAGGTGATTTCTCGGCGATAATTGGCCCTTCTGGTTGTGGCAAATCAACTCTAATGCATATATTAGGTTTGCTAGATCGTCCAGACTCAGGAGTTCTCAAGATTGATGGAATTGATATGACAAAATTACCAGAGAAACAAGCTTTCAAAATGCGGGCAAAAAAGATCGGCTTTATTTTTCAAGGATTTAATTTGATTCCAACCTTAACTGCGATAGAAAATGTTGTCCTTGCTGGCCGTTATGGTGGAATGAAAAAAGCTGCCAGGCTGAATCGAGCAAAAGAACTTTTGAAGATGCTTGGCTTGACTGATCGTATTAATCACAAGCCAAGCGAGCTTTCTGGTGGCCAACAGCAAAGAGTGGCAATCGCTCGGGCTTTAATGAATGATCCGGCAATTATATTAGCCGATGAGCCAACAGGGGAGCTTGATTCAAAAACATCCATGGAGATCATGGATATATTAAAGAAACTTAACAGAGAAGATAACAAAACCTTTTTAATTGTTACTCACAATATGGAAGTCGCTGAAGCCTGCAAGAAGATTGTCAAACTACGCGACGGTAAAAACGCCTAAGGTTTTTTAACAAGGTGGTTAAAGATCTAAATTTCTGATGAATGTGTGCCAAGTTAGGCGTAGCCCTAAAGGAATATAGAAAAACAAATATTTTATCAGGGCTAGAACTGACCAAGTTCCGTAAATTGCTTTGGTTTGGTGGTTTTTTAGCGCCCGTTTTAAATCGGCGGCAGTTTTGCCTTCAAAAACCGTGTATGCTCGGCCAATTGCCTCAACAATATGGGCATCAGATCCGCCGGTTTCGCCACGAAAAAGAATAGTCTTATTTAGTGCTGATGCGGCTAGATTTTCATCGGCCAGAGTTGGTGTCCCATTTACAACCTCAACAGCATCTATTAAATATTTATTACTTATCAATTGTTTTGCGCCAATGCCGTCCATGGTTGCTTGCGTCGGGTCATTAAAATTGGTGTGCATAAAAGGATGAGAGGGGACAGCAATTCCGCCTTGCTTGTGAATTTGTTCCAGAGTTGTATGAGCTGAATGTCCAGGTTCAATTGCTTCCTTCAAAAAAAGGCCAAGAATATGGCCGTGTTTCGAAGATATTTCTTCTCCAATTATTACATCAAAACGGTAATTATTTCTTTCTGCGATTTTTACCGCCTGTTGCGCGCCTTCAATAGTGTCGTGATCAGTAATAGCGATAACGTTCAGATCAGTGTAATTTTGAACATATTCCAAAATTTGTTCAATTGTTGGCCGGCCATCAGAAAAATTACTGTGGATATGCACATCAGCACTGCTCAAACCTATAAAGTTCTCAAGTTTTTTTACCCCTCGCTTGTGCATTACTCGCCTTTATTGCTCTGGCCGAAACCACCCTGCTCCTCGTATCTTTCAGCGCCTTTAACCAAGGTGGCGCCAATCTTAAATTTGCGAATTTTTCCTTCTGAGTCTAGAAATTCTTCTTTGTTGGATTTTTGATAAAAATCCAAAAGTTCAGCCGATAGAATATCTTTTAGAACACTAAGGTCTTGAGTGTTGTTTTTAATTTCCTCAACGTATTTTTGATTCTCTGGCAGGTTTAGAATTGTGTCTTTTACTTGCTTCTTTTTAATATTGGCAGTTTTTGCTTCTTCGCGAGCCTGAACATATTCCAAATCATTTTCGAGCTGCTGCTTAATAGCGTCTTTAGCGGCCTTAATTTCTTTTTGGTTTTTTTCTAACTCAGCGATTCGGTTTCGAATTTGGTCAACTTCCATTTTATCCTCGATTCTTTAAATTATTTTTAACTCTTTTCATCAGCATGGCAGATATAGACACCAGGATCAAGTTTCGCTTGCTTCTTGAAGCGTTTTTGAACCAAACCCAACATGAGTTTTTGTCTTGGTCGGAGAGAGAGGATTCGAACCTCCGATCTTCGGACCCCCAGCCCGACGCATTAACCGGACTATGCTACTCTCCGTAATGTTCTACCCGTAAGCCCCAGCACCAGAGCAAAGCTCGGTACGGGGTGAATAAATTGGACTAGTGATAAAAGTGGGTGCCTCAGCACCAAGACCACGGTCCTAGCGCAATATTGAGCCAACCTTTCCATATCTTGCGACACAGATCAGCGCCCCGCATAACCTTGCGGCTATTTGGGATCCCGACGTTAAAAAAATTGTGGTCCAATTTATTGAATCGGATAGAACATCATTAATATTAGCAGAAACTATTTTAACTTTTAAGATGCTCCAGAATTAAAAAATCGCCCGAAATACAGTTAGGCTGTCAGGCGATTTTCTACTTGTCAGATTTGACAGCGGTACGCAAACAACGGGTGCAGAGAACTGTACCGTTAACTTTTTGTAGATTTGGCTTGAAAAGACGTTTGGTATGTCGCTGTGAATGGGAAACATTCGAGCCGACAACCTTGGCTTTTCCACAGATTGAGCAAATGGCCATGATATTTAGTTTAAAACTAATAACGAATAACTAACAACCGCAACTTATAACAATTCAACTTCCAAAATTGAATCAAATTTGTTACAATACTTAAGAATTCTAACATAAATGTTTTAAAAATTCAACTTTCCAAAACTATTTGTTATTCACTTTTAGCTATTAGTTAATTATTATGTTTCTACTTAACCTAATTTCTTCGCCATTTTTTGCCGTTGCAGCCATTGTTGGTTTGCTTTTGGCAATCACGGTTCATGAGTTTGCTCATGCTTGGATGGCCAATTACTTAGGCGATCCGACGGCAAAAAAACTTGGGCGGCTGACATTAAATCCTTTTAAACATTTGGATCCCCTGGGAACATTATTTTTATTGGTTGCTGGTTTTGGTTGGGGAAAACCGGTGCCGTACAATCCATCAAATTTAAAATCCGATGCTGATGAAGTTAAGGTTGCACTGGCTGGAGTTTTTGCTAACCTAATATTTGCCTTAATTCTTGGTATCCCGCTACGGATTGCTACACTTAGCCACGTCGCAATTAATTCAAATATGTGGTTAATGGCAATTGAATTTGTGCTGGAAATGAATTTGATTTTAATTGCTTTCAATATTATACCAATTCCACCACTCGACGGTTCGAAAATAATTTTTCAGTTTATTAGTTTTAACGCCCGAATGAGTTTTGAGCGATACGGTCCAATAATCTTATTCGCTTTAATAATTGCCAGCAATGTTTTTGGCTTTCCGTTTTTAGTCCGTTTTATGGAGCCAATAATCCGTGTACTCTCGTTTGCGGCTAAAGGAACATACACGGCGATATTTTAGCATTATCATCATCGGTGATCTAAGATTCCTGTTTGCACAGCAATGACAGAATAAAAAACGCCCTGCCGGTGGTAAGACCGGCAGGGGTTGTGTTCGTGATTGAGCCGTTGCCAGTGCTACACAGCAGCGACTTCGTCGGCAGGGCCCTCGAGCAACGCATGGATCCTGTCGGCGTCGGTGGCATCCATGCCAGCCGACCGACGCAAGGCAACTAGCTCATTGAGCCGATGCTTCAATCGCTTGAATGCCTGGTTGGCGGTGACGATCCGGTCGTCGGCGCCCGAGCGAAGCGCTGACTCGATTTCAGCCAGCGTTTCCTTGACGATCTGGTTGCCCCGGATTTCATCCATGGTGAGTCCTGCTTCAACGGCCTCGTCGACGATCTTCTTGATCCGCTCGGAGAAGATCGGTCGGGAGTTGGCGATCAGGCTGTCGGCAGCTTGGCCAACGGTCGGTCGCTGGACCCGCTGACACTTCTCGTGTTTCAGATCAGCATCAATTGCTGTCCAGGGCGTCTCGCTCTGGTGAGGGCCATCAGTTGGCTTCACCGTCAGAGCGACTTGGTCGGACGGCAACCAATTGCCATGAGGGTCGCCCATCAACTTCTTGCGCGTGTCGGGGCCAATGAAGACCTTTGCTCCCTGGTTGGCCCCTTCGCCGCTGAGACACTCGACAATAGTGGCGCGGCCGAAGCGCTCGTGGAGCGCCTCGATTTCGACCACCACTGCTAGTACGTCTGACTTTCGGTAATGCTGGCGGCGCTTGCCCTGTTCCATGATTACACTTTCTGTGCAAATATGATCTGGCTTCGTCAAGTCGAAGCTCTCAATTCACGCGCTTTGTGCGGCGGATGGTCAGAATTGTAGCATAAAATTATATATTTGTCAATAAAAAAAGCCTGCCACGGACGGCAGGCAGTGCTTGGTTGTTGGTGGGGCCGGTTAGGTCTCAGCCTGTACCGGGATTTCAAGCCCGGCTATCGGTTTCCTTGGCTGTGTCGCAGGGTCGGACAGGTGATCGATCAGTGGCGCGAATGTTCCCTGAAGTAGCGCCGCGACTGTCATTGGCTTGTGCCAGTCTTGATGATCGTCTTTGTAGGAGATATCGATCATCATCTCCTCGGACTTGGGCGCCTTGCGAGCTCCCTTGATGTGGCCGGGGTCATCAGCGAAGAGGATTTCTGCGTTCCGCAGGCTGTCTCGCTGATCACAATCACCATACATCAATCGAAGCAGTTTCAGGACTCTGGCATCGATTTGTGGAAATATCGGGGAGATGTCCGACAGGTCGACGTCGATTGTACCTGGACGGATAATGTCCTTGACGCTAAACCCCCGAATTGCCCATTCTCCTTCGTCGTCGGCGTACTCGACGCGGAGTACTGTGTCGCTGGTGCCCATGCCAAAGGCTGGGTTTGTACTGAAGATCTTGCCGGTCAGTGACTCATCTTTACCCCACCCTCGGTACCGAACTGTGATCGGTCGACCTTGCAGAGACCGCCTAACTACATCAAGCTCGCAGTTCATGGCGATGAGTAGGTAGAGTGCGGCCGAATCTTCTGGCGACAATTGGGCTATCATATGTCAATACACTCCCACTGGATGCAGAATTGTTGGATCAACTAATATATATCAAAAAAATGGCTTGCAAGCCATTAATAATATTGATTTAGATTGTCCGCAGGATCATCTTCGATAGACCGCGCCCTTCGGGCTTGCAATGACAAAACAAAGAAACTATTCCGGGAGGGTTAGCCCTTTTTCGTAGATTTTTTCGTTGCGTTTTACGATTTCTTTATTGAAACAATCTTCACAAAGAATATTTTCAGATTTTGGTTCAAAAGGAACTTCGGCCTTTTTGCCGCACTTTTTGCACTTAATCCAGTTCATTGGGTGTTTTTCGCGCAGTTGTGATTTGAATTTCTCGGCACAAGGTTTGCAGCGCTTGGGCACATTTTGCAATCCCTTATCATAGAAAAACTGCTGCTCTCCGACGGTCCAAATGAATTTGTCGCCGCAGTCCTTGCAGACCAGAACTTGATCCTCGAATTGTTTTTCGCTTGTTGCCATTACATAAATCGTACCGTCAAATGGTTTCATTGTCAATTCAGGGCAAATCTGTTAAATTTTGGAGTAGATGGATAAAAATTCCGAAGCACAAAATTTGGCTGATAAAAAAGTATCATCTTATATTTATTATGGTTCGAATTCGGAAGCTTCTTATTTAGCGGTCAAAGATTTTGCCAAAAATGCCGGCATTTCCGAATTTGATACAGTAGAAATTGAGCCGGAGGTAGGGGAGAAAAATTCCAAGGGTGAAATTGGTGTTAAAGCGGTTCGTGAAATGATTCGGCAAATAAACTTGACTCCAGGCCATGGCAGCGGTAAACTGGCGATAATCAAAGAAGCTGATCGATTGGGGCTTGAGGCGGCAAATACGCTGCTTAAAACCTTGGAGGAGCCGCCAAGAACGGCTACAATTATTCTATTGTCGGCCGATCTTAGATTGTTGCCAACTATTCGTTCGCGTTGCCAAATAGTCCGTTTTGATGATAAAACCACTGATGCTGACGAGGAAGTATTAGCTGAATTTCGGGAGATAATTCGCGGCAACTTGGGCAAGTCGTTTAAAAGTGCTGATAAAATGAGCACCAGTGCCGACTTGGACCAGCGATTGAATACAATTCTTTCATCATTGCGTAATCAATTGCCAGATGACCCTAACATTAACAAAGTTAGAGTTATCAAATCAATATTGATGGCGAGGCGAAATTTAAAAATTACCACTAGCAAAAGATTAGTTTTAGAAAATTTATTTATGGAAATTAAATATGGCAAAAGTAGCAGTTAAAATAAAAAGTACAGGTCAGATTATTGAAGTTGACAGTGGAAAATTTGATTTTTCTACTGGCGATTGGCTGTTGGTAGAAACGCGTGAGTGCAAAGAGGTGGCAATTGTCGCAGATGGTGACCACTCGGACACTGCGAAATCGGAAAGCGGGGAAGCTGCCGAGCCGGAAATTGAAATTATTCGAAAATTGTCAGAAAAAGATTTGGAGCAGTATAAAGAATACAAAAAAATTGCCCAAGGTATGATTCCTGAATGCCAGAAAAAAATTGAGTTTCATAAATTACCGATGGAATTAATGGATGCTGAGCTTTCATTCGATGAAAAAAAATTAACCTTCTATTTTTCAGCCGAAGGCCGAGTAGATTTTCGCTCGTTGGTATCTGATTTGGCATCAACTTTCAAAAAATTAATTCGCTTGCAGCAAATAGGTGCTAGGGACGAAGCTAGATTTATCGGTGGCTGTGGTCGTTGTGGCCAGCCTCTTTGTTGCCGGAGGTTTCTAAAAGGTGATTTAGACTCTGTTACCATTGATATGGCGCAAATTCAAGGATTAGCAGCCATGGGATCTACCAGAGTTACCGGCTGTTGCGGTAAGTTAATGTGTTGCTTAAAGTATGAGTTGGGCGAATATGAAGAATCAGCTAAAAGTATGCCAAAGATCGGCGACAAAATTAAAACTGAGAAGGGGCCAGGGTTTGTAATTTCGCAAAATTTATTAACCAAGAAAGTTTTGGTCGAGGTTGAAGACGGAACAAAATTGGAGGTAGAGTGCTAGAAATAGCTATAATAGTATGTGTTGCAGCAGTTTTTGTCATAATTGCCTTTCGTTTCCCGAAGACGGGCAATTTATCTTTGGCAAAACGGGAAAAATCTTTTGACGATGAGGCGGCAATACTTGAGGCAAAAAAGATTTTGAATGAAAAGTCGCCCGAAGATTTACCGGAGGTTCTGCCCGCAGGAGTTGAGCCGACAGATGAACTTGATGCTTATGATGAAGAATTATCTGAGCTTCTAAAATCTGCTAGGGAAAAAATCGACAGTGGGAAATACGCTTCAGCAGAGAATATCTTAATCGATGCCATCTGCAAGGATAGCAAATGCGCTTGGGCATATGAGCGGCTGGGTCATGTGTATTTAATGATTGGGAAGAATTTGAATGACGCAACCGAGTCATTTCTTATGGCAACCAAAATTGATCGCGGCAATGACAGCGCTTGGTTTGGTCTCGGGCAAATTTATTTTTCTGAAGCTCATTTTAATAAAGCGATCGATGCTTTTTCCAAAGCAGTAAATATTTCTCGCACAGACGCGCAGTATTTGGCGGCGTTAGGCAAAGCGTACTTGGAAGTCCGACAATATGGCAAGGCGTCAAAATCATTGAAGCGTGCGGCATCACTCGACATTTCGAACGTTGAATATAAAAAATTGGCCTCATTCGCTGAAGATAAACATCGCGAGCACTCACGCGCATCAAAGCTTAGTTAATTCGTTGAAATTATATGTAAATTCTGATAGAATAGTGAGCGTTGAGGGTAATTTTTTATATTGAGGGGTAAATTTGCCGATGTAGCTCAGTTGGTAGAGCACATTCTTGGTAAGAATGAGGTCACCGGTTCAATCCCGGTCATCGGCTCCACCTCGACAAAATTGTCTCGGGTGGTACCAGTACCTGGAGATTATTATTGCCAGAATTGGCTCGGCTGATAACAACACCTTTAAAATTGCATATGCTGGGATAGCGAAGTGGTCAAACGCATTGGACTGTAAATCCAACGGCTTACGCCTTCGTAGGTTCGAGTCCTACTCCCAGCACCAGCCAAAATTGCTAATTCAATTAGCGGTTTTGGCTGGTGAGTTGAATAGTAAGAAGGCGAGAAAGTCGGAGGCGCGACTGGCGCCGAGACGGGGTCGACGAATCCCGAAGCATCGGGATATCGGTGACCGAGTCCTACTCCCAGCACCACTTGCCGATATAGCTCAGTTGGTAGAGCAACACTTTTGTAAAGTGAAGGTCGTGGGTTCGAATCCCTCTATCGGCTCCATTTAAATCGTTTTAAAAAACAGAATAAACCCGAAAGGAATATATGGCAAAAGATGCACGCAATGTTGTAACTTTGGAATGCGAAGTCTGCAAGGAAAGAAATTATCAGACTGAGAAAAATACCAAATTGCAAAAAGAGCGATTACTTTTGAAAAAATATTGTAAACGCTGCAAAAAACAAACTCAGCACAAAGAAGCTAAATAAAACATAGCTTCACTTAGGGGTATAGTTCAATGGTAGAACGACGGTCTCCAAAACCGTTAATCGGGGTTCGAGCCCTCGTACCCCTGCCAAAAATTCCTCAATCAATTTGTTTGGGGAATTTTTGATTAATAAGTGATAATTTATCAAAAACACGATATTTTTGGTTAAATTTTTAAAAAACG
>Ga0194044_10000012_pt1 | contig 63218 bp, 47 predicted proteins | sample JunL4417m_MetaG_FD_155460 | JGI IMG/M metagenome (GOLD analysis project Ga0194044, IMG submission 155460) | Anoxic zone freshwater microbial communities from boreal shield lake in IISD Experimental Lakes Area, Ontario, Canada - Jun2016-L442-17m | ecosystem: Environmental > Aquatic > Freshwater...
AACTGTAATAACACCATCTTCTATAGTTAACATATCAATTGGCGTATTTTTATAGCCATCTGTAAATCTACTAGAAACTGTAGTGTAACCTGTTGTTCCTGTAACAGTTAAATTTGTTAAACTTAATAAAGGATTAAAACGAAACCTATTTAATGGCGTAGAACCATTTAATGACAAATTTTTAATACTAGCGTCATAGTAAAAAGCAATAGTTCCTATAACATTTGTGACAATACCACTTATTACAACATTTGTCAACTTAGTACAATCTGCAAACGCCCCGTCATTAATTAAAACTGTGGGAGAATTTATTATTAATGAGGTTATATTTGAACAACCTTTAAATGCATCTGTTCCAATTGATATTACAGATGAAGGAATAACAACGGAAGTTAATCCTGTACACAAATAAAATGCTTGATTTCCAATTGATGTTACATTGCTGCCAATATTTAATGTAGTTATAGTTGCAAATCCAGATCCAGTTGTTCCATCAAAAGCAAAACTATCCGCTATAGAAGTAGACGCATCATTTATGGTTATTGTTTTATAATTTACATTTGAAGGTGGAGAAGTTTGTGCAGAAATAATAAACCCATAATCTACCAATGAATATTTTCCATCAAGGGTTAAATTTACAGTTGGTGAAGTAGAGAAACTTCCATAAAATGGAGCAAAACTGCCGCCAGGTGAAAGTATATTAACTGCACCATTTATAATAATTTGCGTAGTAGTGTTTGCAGCTTGACCTAAAAATCCAAAAGCTAATGGATTCAGAGTAATAGGGGTCGTTGCATTATTATTTATAACAAGTGAGTTAACTATATCACAGGCATTAAATGCCTGATCTCCAATTGTTTGCGATTGAGTATTTGCACTAAAGTTAATTGTAATTAAACTAGTATTATTACTAAACGCAGAATCTTGAATTGTAGTTACATTTTTTGGGATAGTAATAGATGTCAAACCTGTTTCAAAAAATGCAACCTCGCCAATTGTTTGCAATTGACTATTTGAACCAAAGTTGACCGCATTTAAATTAGTGCAACCTGTAAATGCATTGTTTTTAATGTATTTTACACTGTCATTTATTGTAACTGTTTCAATCTTATCATAAGGAGAAACATTATATGTTGCAAAATAACTAGTTACACTTGTTGAAAGATTATTAATTGTTACATGTTTGAGACTTGCAGTTTCAAATGAATAATAAATCAATGGATTTTCACCGCAAACGGTTGCATTTACTATTGGGCATCCTGTAAAAATATCAACTTCTAAAGAAGTAGGGTTACCGTTAATTACAACATTTGTCAAACTAGAACAATCTTTAAATGCTTCCACTCCAACAGACTCAATATATTGTGGAAGAGAAATATTTGTTAACGATGTACAGCCTGCAAATACCTTTTCATAAATTCTTGTCAAACTACTATTAGGGCTTATATTAAGTGTAGCTAAATTTGTACACTGATAAAATGCCTTATAATCAATCTTTGTTATATTATCGTTTAATGTGACAGTTGTAATATTAGGATAGCCTTGTGAAAAGGAATTAGCAACAGTTCCAGTAGCTTTCTTATTAATTATTATGGTTGTAAGTGGTATTGAATCAAAATAATAATCAGATAATTTAGTATTTTCGCAAACTGTTACAGATTGCACTGGAGAACCTGAAAAGGCGGACGATGATATAGTAGGAGCAAGGCCTTTAAATTCAACATTAGTTAAACTAGTTCCACCAAATGCATTAGCAGCAATTGTGGTAACATTTGAAGGAATAATTACACGTGTAATACAAGAAAAAAGAAAAGCAAATTCACTAATAGTTTCTAATGAACTACATCCAGTAAGATCTAGTGCTCCATCAGGGTTAGCGGTGGTGATAGGGCTACCTACCAGTGTGTATGACGCAGAAAATGCCCAGGGCATATGTTTTAAATTAGTTGCATTTGAAAAATCAACAGTAAAATTGTTAAGACACCAATCAAATACAGGAGTCTGTGGAGTTAAACCACCAGTAGTTGCATCTAAGTTAATGCAATTATTACCCTTAGAAAATACAATAGATGTAAAATTTCCTTGAACTTGTGTAGTAGTAATGTCAATAGTAATTATTTGTGTTGTAGACATCTATAATATAAATAACTAAAATATATTTAGTACATGTCTAAATAAACAAATAAATAAAGGGTTTCAAGTAGAGATCTTGATTTTATGTTTTTCATGATAAAAACATAAAATAATAGGCTTGTATATTATATATGTCACAACAAAACCAGATATTTAAAGTAAATTATTATTCAGGAAAAGACAAAATTGAAAAAGTGGTTGTGTTTTATGGGATTAATTTGACAGGACAGGATTTGAACGAGTTGTTCAAGACCGATCCTAAAAACGAAGCATTTAATATCCCTGGAACAGATCAACCAATTTTCAGCGATGAAGAGTTGTCTAGACTAGGAGGAAACGGATCTATTGTGGAGTTTATAGAGGAAGAAATCCATATTGACGATTCTATAGCAACAATTAAACTCAAGATTGTTGAAGCCTTTTCAAAAACTTTTTCTATAGAGGAGCTCTACATGTTTTGCACGAAAGAGCAAACAATCAATTCCGCATATATGTATCAAACTCTTACACAAAACAATCGCCTTCAAATAACGCGCTTGCGTTTAGACCAGTTCTTATTCAACATTCTTGCCTATGCAGATACTGGTGAACCGTTTGATCCGCAGATTCCAGAGAAAGAGCACTATGATTACGACGACATATTGGCGCTCGGTCTAGACGGAAAAAGATTCATCGTAGATACTGTTTTAGGACAAAAGCTATTTATTATTAAGAACGAATATCCATTTGTCGTCAACCCATTCAAGATTGACGATTATGATAGAGTTATTGAAAGAGCATCTAGAAAATCATTGACCACGTTGAACAAGCATCTGCTCTTGGATACTGGTACAATAATAGGCAACAATATTTACATTTGTTTGGCGGAGAATGTTTTGTCTAGCTTGGATGATAGTACAAAACAAGCCTTTGCTATGCAGCTCTATTATCCTTTCTTGTCCAACATGGGAATAAAAACGGTGGAAGAGATTCAGGCAAATAAACAGCGTCTAGTTGATGAAACGGTAAAGATGCTTAGACCAAGTGTTCTTCAATCTTTTGAAAGCGTCAACCTTTTTTACGACGTTTATCGCGAAAAAACTAGCGACCTTCGTTACAAATCAAAGGGCATCAAATCTATTCGCGCCATTCTTCGCCCCGATGTTCAGTTAAAGATACCATTAGAGGTTATTTTTAAAATTGTGCACGCGACAAAAACAGTGCCTCTTATTAAATACAACCCTGCTACAAGACAGGAGAATGTGTATAGACTCTATACAAAAAACTTGACAAAGGATGGTCGCAAAATTCCGTACTTACCTCGCGCTACTGTTTTTAGAATCATGAGAACAGTTGGCAAATCAAGATCAGTTACCGCTTACATAGATTATAACGTAAGTGGAAAGCACAAGGAACAAATCATGTGCGAGTTTGAGGAATCAGGAAATATTGTCATATCCGCCGAATTTGAAAAAGTTTTCAGCGTAGAAGCAATTGATAAGTTGTTTGTAGATGCCGTTAATCCAATTATTGAAGACGTAAAAATGTTTTTTGAACAGAGTGGTTACAAAATTGCACTATTTACAAGTTTATTTGATGATAATGTTGAAATTGCGGATATTACCTATCAAACAGTTATCAATATTCACGACGAAATAAGAGTTAAAAATATTGTGGGTTGCGTTTCAAGTGTTTTTAATATTGAAAAAGATAACCTACTTGAAGACAATATTGAAATGCGCTTTAAACGCGTCTCAAACTTTAATAAGGTTACGAGCCAAGAGGCGTTTGTTATTGATCAGCAGAAGAAGGGGCTTAGAGGAGATGAAATTGTTGAGGCTCTTGTCGCAAATTATGAAGGCATGACGCGTGGAGAAGCCGAGGGACTTTTGCAGAAGTTGGCGAATGAATTGCAGGTGGAAAGAGGTGTTAAAAAGAAGGATATTGAAATCAAGATTAACCCAGGGTTTAAAACTATTATAACTATTAATCGCGTTCATGGAAATATTACTGTAAAAGTAGATGGTATAAATAGCATTTATTATTTGAACACGATACCCATTTATATTGATACGTTGATACGTTTGACACAAGGCGATCAAACGACTGATTTTCCAAAGGACATAATTGATAATTTGTGCAGGGGTGGAGAGAAAGAAGGAGTTGAACTAGATGATATTATTTCTAGTGCAGAGTTGGAGATGCCCAAACAAGAAAGGTCTATTATTAGTGCGGCAACTCCTAGAGGTGAAGAAGAGGAATTGGAACAATTAGAAGAAGATGAATTAGAAGACCAGGACCAAGGAGCTGAATCTATAAGAGAAGAACCTGGTATAGAAGAAGATTTACTCTATGTTCCAGCTGATGAAGAGGAAGAAAGTCCCCAAGAGACTGAAGCCAAAACCAAGAATGTATTAGATCTTTTATACGGTGATGATGAAGAGGAAGAGGAGGAGGAAGAGGGTAGTGAGGGGCGAGGCCTAAAAGGTGGTGCTCCAACACAAAAACAAACAGTTGTGGCTTTGGATCCTGTTCCTGTACCAAAACTAGGTGCAGTTGTGGAATCTAGAACACCATCACGAGTTCGTAATATTGATAATATGAGACTCAGTAAACCCTATTATTTTGAAAAGAGAATGGAAGACAGAGATCCACAGCTCTTCTCAACATTAAAGGATGACAAGTTCAAAGCCTATTCTCGCATGTGTCCTTCCAATAAAAGAAGACAACCTGTTATTTTATCAAAGGAAGAACTAGATGAAGTAAATCGCGAACATCCTGGATATTTTGCTGAAAATGATGTTCTTGAATATGGGTCATCTCCCGACAATAAATTTTACTATACTTGTCCGCGATACTGGTGTTTGCTTACAGATAAGGTTATGACAGAAGAGCAAGTAAAGGCAGGAGAATGCGGCGGTAAAATTATTCCATTTGGTGAAAAGAAGGTTCCTCCAGGACACTATATTTATGAGTTTTATAACCCAGATGAGCACGGATCTCAAGAGGCTTACGAAAAGCACTATCCTGGGTTTCACAAAGAAAGTGCACCCGATGGAAACTGTATTCCTTGCTGTATGAAAAAATGGAATGTAAAGAAGCAGATTGAGAAAAAGGAAATATGTGGAACATCTAATCCTGCATTAACTGGTGAAAATGTGGGAAGAAATTTGGAGGAAGAAGAAGTTCCCCCAATGCAAGCCCAAAAGGCAAGGGTCGGGTCTTTGAAAGCCCCATCTCCTATTCTTGAAGGTGGTGAGTTGGAGGGAGTACAAGAAGAGCTGTCTAGGCCAGATTCTACTCCTAGACCAGATGCTACGCCTAGACCAGATGCTACGCCTAGAACTGCAGAAACACCGCGATCAGTAGGTTCTCCAAGAGTAGAGGAAAATGATGAATATATAAAGGGGCCTGAAAAATTTCCTCTCAACCCTGGACGCTGGGGATATTTGCCTATGGGTATCCAAAAATTCCTCCATGAAGTCAATGCAAAATGTCAAATAAGCAAAACAAATACAAATATTAAACCATTTCACACATGCTTGCTAAGACACGGAGTTGAACAGAGTAAAAATCAATCATTTGTGGCGTGCATAGCAGATGCCATGTATTTCGTAAAAGCAGAGGTCCCAACAATTAAACAAATGAAACAACAAATTTTAAACGCTATAACACTTGATTCATTTGTGACATTTCAAAACGGTAATCTTGTAACTAATTTTGCAAATAAAGACATAGATTCTGTTGACGAGACCACATTGGCCAAATACCATGAATCAAAAATGTACAGGAAGATTGTAGATAAAACAAGTGCCGAAGAGATGGGATATTTTAAAAAATTAGTAGGCGCATATGAAAATTTTATTGCATTTTTGAAGGATGATTCTGTTATAATAGACTACACCTATTTGTGGGATATAGTTTGCTCAAGAAATCCAGGTCTGTTCAAGGATGGGTTGAATCTTATTGTATTAAATATTCCTGAGAATGATCCAACTGATAATGTGGAGCTAGTTTGTCCAACAAACCATTATGCGAACGAGTTTTATGAGACAAGAAAACAGACGCTCATTTTAATCCAAAAACGCGGCAGATTTGAGCCTATTTATTCTTATCGTGACGAACAGAAAAAAATTAATGTTAGCAAGACTTTCAGTGAATATGATCCTAAGTTATCGTCAACCATGAGAGCCATCTTTAAAAAAATTATCAAGCCTGTCTTGAAAAACATGTGCAGTCCTTTGCCCAGCATTCCAAATGAATATCGTTTTAAACCACCAGTTTCATTGGGAGATTTGGTAAAGATACTTACTAAGAAACACTATGAAATTGTAGCCCAAGTGGTAAACTACAATAGTCAAGTAATTGGCCTCAAGGTTTTGAGCAAAAGAAATGGTACTGCGGGATATGTGCCGTGCGCTCCTTCTTCCCTACTTCCAGGAATAGATTTTATCTATATGTTGGATGCAAGTATATGGCAGCCATACAATGAAACGTTGACATTCTTAAATGGATTACACTCAACCACTGGAATACCTTGCAATCCAGTAAAACAAATCGTAGAGGACGAGATGGTTGTTGGGTTTATTACGCAAACAAATCAGTTTGTTCAATTGTCCGCGCCTTATCCTGTTTCTTCCATTAACAATACCATAAAAGCGGTCAATGATGGAGATTATTTGGTGGCTGACGCAGCTACAACTACCAGCAATTCGGTAGATACAACGAGAGTTGAGACTGTGAAAAAAATTAAAATGGAAACCAATTTCTTTAATGTTTTTAGAAACACTGTTCGCATATTGTTGAATGATTATGAAAATATTGAAATTCGCAAAGACATTGAGGAAGAAACTAATGACAAGGCGAGATTGTATAATACCAAGTTGAGGAATGTTATAAGATTGTTGAAGGAGCTCGCATCTAATATAATAATTTTTGCAGATGAATATGATCTTTCATTAGTTGATGAAGTTTCTACATGCATTGTTAAAAATCCTGACAAGTGCAGCAAAACGGTGCAGCTATGCACACTGACTGAAGGCGATCGTTGTTCATTAGTTCTTCCTAAACAAAACTTGGTTACAGGCTCTAATAATGAGACGTATTACTATGGCCGTATGGCAGATGAATTAATTCGTTACAATAGAATCAAATCATTTATTTTTAAGCCAAATTCATATTTATCATTTGGGTCTGTTGGTTATAATTTGCGTGAAGACGAGATGATTATTATCCAATCTTTGTTAACGCAAGAATATTTTGATTCTTTAATTCCTGCAGAGATAAATAAATATAGCAAATTTAGCAGTTACGATGGAGCTGAACCAATTCTTACACAAGAGTATTCTAGTAGAATGAATATTGATTCTGCTATTCACCCAGAAGAATCTAATGAATGTTTGACAAAGTATGAAAAACTTCAAGGTGAATTTGTAAGGTCAACTTTTCCAGCAGACTATAAAGAGCTTAAATATGCCGACACTGCTCTGTGTTCATTCTATGTTATTATTGACATTATTCAAGCAGTGGTTGGAAAAAGATATGATATTGCTGAAATCAGGAATGAGCTGTTTAGTGAATACAATAAATACTTGGATCGCTTTGAAATGAAGATTATTGATTTGCTTATAATGCAAGGCAAAAAAACAGAGGGCGATCAGGTAAAACATGGTGTCTTGTCATTCCAGAATTTATTATTTGCAGACAACTATTACTTGACAAAATTAGATATGTGGATGTTGTTGGAACGTTTTAAAATTCCATCATTTTTTATTTCAAATAAGCCGCTCATGGAAACAGATTTCAAAAGTAATTGTTTTAGTGCATATTCATTATCCAGAGAGGAGGAGATGGGAGAGAGAAGTGTGGATGAAGAACAATTCTCGCCCAGATATGCCTTTATTTTTGCGCCGCCAAATGCTCCCGAAAAAATACCCAAATATAAGGTTATAACAGATAGGGACAATGGTGTCCTTTTAAATTTAGATACACTTAAAAATCGGGATGTTGTATACGAGGCCATGGAAGAAAGAGTAACAATTGAAGATTTTTTGCAGAACTTTAAAAGAGCATCCAAGACGGTTTACAAACCTAGAAAGGCTAAGAAACCCGAGGTTGAATTTATTGTTGAAGGAGAGGAAGAAGCTGCTGTACCAAAGGTTAAGAAACAAACTATTAGAAAAACAAAAACTATAGTTGCCCCCGAATTAGAAATTCAAGAAGAGGAAGAAAAACAAGAATCCTCTGCAGCACTTCTTCCTCCTTTAGTAGCCGATGTATTGGCTATACAAAAGCAAACGGTTGCCTCCATCCAGCCAAAATTGCAATCTGTCCAAGAAGAGTTGGACCAAGAAGAAGCAGTATTGCCCAAGGCTGAAGCAGCTCCACCCGTTGGTGCAGATGAAATGATCTTTGAAGTTAATGAAGACACATTAAAAAGAAAAAAAAGAACCACAAGGGGGAAAAAGAAAGTTGTTCTTAAACGGTCAAGAAAAAATAGCTCTTTAATTATGTCAGCAGTTCCAGAAGCAACGGCAGAAGAAAAAGAAGAGTAATCTAATATTAACTTATAGTGACATAGTCAGCTTATAGAATCAGTATCGCTCTCATAATTAAAAAAATTATTTGCAGAATTATCTTCATGTGAATCCTCTGTTATTTCTAATTCTATTGCAACAACAATATTGATTAATGCTTGGTCATAATTATCTTCATCGCTGTCTTCTTGATTATTTTGAGCATCGGGTAAATTATTTAAACTCTCATTAATACTCGTTGCGTTGGATAAAGGTGAGGAGTCTTGATCGTCTAATAGATTATTATACACATTATCGTTATCATCATCATCGTTATCATCATCATCATCATCGTTATCATCATCATCATCATCGTTATCATCATCATCATTATCATCATCATTGTTATAATTATTATCATTATTATTATCATCATCAGTGTCAATTGACATATCATCGTTGTTATTAAAATCTTCATTTATGAATGACCAATCTTCGTCCATATTTTCCCAAGTTTTAATTTTAATTTGAGAAAAAGGTGTATAAAAATCATTAAAACTGGTAGTATATTTTCTATGAGTCATTCCTAATTTAAATACTTTTGTATACGTTTTTCGCCCAAATAGTTTGTTACTTTTATAGAAGCCAAATAATTTTTTATCTAAAATATCTTTTACCAAATATTTCTTTTCTTCTGCACAACAGTAGAGTCCATGATAATATAATTCCAAATATGGCGAAAAAACTTCAATCAATTTTTTTTCAGGAAAACTGTCATCTATAATTAATCTTCTTGTATATTTATTTTCTTCCAACATTAGTCTAATGTCAGCGCACACAATTTGACGAGAAGCATTATTAATATAATTTTTAAACACAATCTCCTTTATAAAAGTTTCATTATTCAGTTTAAATTTTACAAGATTAAAACTTGATAAGAAAAATCTGTGAAATAAATCGGGCATAACGCAGACACGATCTTTCATTTGAAAATATATATGATATAATGTTGACCGATTAAATGGAATATTAGTATAAGGATTTTTGGATTGAAGTGGGTCTAGAAAAAAACTAGGGGCATTTGTTAATGCATTATTTATAATTTTTATTAAATCTTGTATAATAAATGTATATTTTGCGTTATTTTGAAATACTAATATGGAGTTTTCTTGATGAGTCAATATATCATTCATATAAAGATCACAAGTAATCTGCATCTTTGCTTTTTTATATTTGTATACAAATGCTAGTCGCGAAAACCCCCAATACACTCGTTGACACTTGCAAAAAATATCTAATATGTTCTCCTTGTTTGCTTTTGACATAAACATATTATTCAACATACTATTTAATTCAAAAAATTTTGCCTTTATTGCGCGCTGTGAATAATACGGAACCTGTAATTTTTTATCAATTGCCGATATCATAAAATAAAAAGATTGTTTTGTTAAATTATTTGCACTAACCAAATGATTATATTCTTCTATTGTAAGATTTTCTGTTGACTGATTATTAAAAATAAGATTTTTATCATGTGGTTCACGTTGAAATACATTATTCCAAAATGTAAATCCGCCATCTTCTTTATCAGGAAAAAAAATATTTTTAGCTTTTAATATTGTTTGAATAATCCTATAAAAGGTCTGCATAATAATATTATACTCAAGTGTTTAATATTATTTTATACATAAGAATTATATTTTTTATGTTCTTATTTTGTCTTTGTCTTTATCTTTGTTTTTGTCTTTGTCTTTGTAAAGAGATTAGAATCCAGGATTGTATGTGTTATCGTCACCCATTGCGCTAGATTTGATATTCACAACATTGTTTTGGATGGACAAGTTGTAAACACTGCATGGGTCTTCTGCAACATCCTCAACTCCAAACGCCTTTTCAATATCTCCAACTTCATCTCCCATTTCAAAAGCAACAGTTTCTTGCAACTTCTTCATCTCTTCAATGTCCAGAACCACCTGAAATGCACTTGTTCCGTAGAAACCCTCTTGTCCACACATAACATTTGCAGAAACGCCGCGCAAAGTGTCCAACTCTGCATGTCTAGCAGCTTTCAAGAACATCTCGGGAGTTTCCTCAAAAGATGCCTTTGCAATGGGACCAATGTTATCATTATTAATTCCGTGCCTAAAGATGGAGATCATCTTACTGGTAAAAGTCATTCTATCAACTAGAACACTCAAGTGATGATAGTTTACGTAGGTGCCATCAAACTCAATCACATCTGCCAACTCGTTGTAGATGGCCTGGCGAGCAGCCTCTATTCCAAGAACGTTGTAAATCTCAACAATGTCATTACTAAATGTTCTTGTAGCATCTATGTAATCAAGCGCAAGCACATTCAATAGGTTTGTACCAATTGTATCTAGTACCCAAATCTCCTGCTTCTTGTAAGCCCCAGATGTTTCTACCATGTTATCCTTGACCTTTCTAAGAATAACCTTGTTGAGCTTCTTTACACCTCTAAGAACAACGTTGGAAAGCAACTCATCCTGGAAGTTCTTGAGAAGATAAATCTGGTCAGATTGGTCAAGAGGGTTCACCTTGATCTTCTTTTGGCCTCCTCTGCTACCTTGCTTGATAATATTATTCATGCGGATGCGGAAAACCAACTTATCTGCATTGTAATCTGCGTAAACGCAAGCAATTTCATTTCCGTAACTATTCTTGAGCGCAAAATTAACGTCATCCATTGTGATGTTCTTTTCCAACATGATTTCAGGATCCATTGTCATACGAAGAATCCACTTGGATCCCTCTGCAGTGTCCTCTGCTGGATTGGTTTCCATGCACTCATCCACCATTTTCTCAAACTCTCTGTATTGTTCCATAGTATTTTTATCCTCTTCAATTAGACTATTCAAATCATCTGGATCAAAGCAGATGTCAACTGATTGCACAATCTCCTGCAACTTGGTGTGCTCCAACATATACATGATTGATCTAGCCTTTTCTTTATCAGCTTCATCCTCTGGTTTCAAATGAACTGTGAGAGAGGGATTCTTTGGATCGCTGGTAAGTGACAAGATTTCTTCAATTCTTGGAACACCACGGGTGACGTTAGATTTTGAAGCCACCCCTGCGAAATGAAATGTATCTACAAGTGCAAGACCATTATAGATGTTAAAATTTCTAGTGTCTGCAACAGTTAGGTCATATGCATAATCGGTGGTATTGGGAACTTCTTCAATTGATACAATTTTATCAAAGAGAACATCAATCAAGCTGTCATTTTTTCTAGCTTCCATTACAATCTGTCCATCAATTTCGTTGGGAACATGCAAGTAGTTTCTGTTAATTTTATATGAAAATTTAGATGAATGGTCAGCAATGATCTTGCAATTTTCCAGTTTACAACCAATCTTAATATCTAGCATGGTTGCTAGTTGTTTGGCTTGTTGATTTCTTACATACAAAGTATATCCTTGACGAATATTTTCGGGCAAGGTTCCTCTGTTGTTAGAAGTTTGTTTTCTCAACTGCTTGATGAAACTATAAACTCCTAGATTATTAATCATTTGTTGCACATCAATTAAGAGTTCTTTGGAAACAGAAGTCATCATAATTGAATTATCTTTTGTACTAACGGTTCCGTCACCGCCAATATAAGCATCCAAGAATCCTAGAATACATTCCTTGTTAGAGAATATAATTTTATCACTTACAAATTTATTGTGACTTAGCTTTCCACAAAGATTTTCCAAGATGCGAGACAAAACAGTGTTGTAAATGCGCAAGTCTTGGCTAGTCCAGCCTTCTTGTCCTTTATTCTCATGACGATAAACTTTGGTACTAATGTTCCACTGTTGAAGAAGCGTCATAATTGGTTTAAAATATTCTACATCGTTATTTGCAATAGATATTTGAAATTTTGTCATGCATCCTTCAGCCGCATAAGCTCCTACCAAATAACCAAAATTGTAGTCCAATGGAATTTCTTCGGGAATATTGTAAGCATTCATATTTGTTTGCTTCGTATATACACAATTAGCTGCAAATACTGTTTTTGTCATGCAACCACTCCTCAACTTTTCATTCACTTTAGCAACAAATGAGTCACTTCTGGCATACGGCAAAGTAAAAGTTTTACCTTGATGTTTAGACCACCAATGATATTCTGACATTACTGATTTTGCCTTTTCAACCTCAGATGAGTAAATATATTCTGTTGCTGGAAGAATATCGCGTAAATTTAAAGATCTGGATTCAACAAAATCTATTTGTTTTGTGCTTACGGGGATGTAATCGCCCACCTTGAACTGATCACCATCCATTTGAACAATTTTTCCATTTACCAATTTTAACAAAGACTTTGCCTTTGTCACAATAACCTCTCTTTGTTCTTCTGTAGTAAATTTAAGCATGGTGTTTGTACCATCCTTATTTATTACTGGATGTTTTGTAACAGCTTCAATTTGCTTCCAAACTACATTTCCATCTTCATCACAAGAAGGAATTTCAAAATATTCCTTGGGTTCAGCATAGGTCGTGTCATTTTCAGCATAATGTTCCAATTTCTTTGCATCGTTAATGTGTTTTCCAACAAAATCTCCAATGCAAACTTTTTGAATAATACCTTCACTATTCCTTACGATAATAGGTGTCTCAAATGTTACGGAGTTCAAAGTCATTTGCGTGGTCGGTTCGCCAATACTCTGTGCGGCAATAAGTCCAACCATTTCACCAGGGGCAACAATGGATCTCTTGTAGTTCATTGAGACTGTTTCTAGAAGCAATGTTAGTGCGGCCTTGTTAAAACGCTTGACAAAGAGCAAGACCTTTGGTGACAAATAATAATAGTAGAGTGTCTTGAAGAGGAGTGTGGGAGGCGTGTAGTAAAGCATTTCCAATGTCTTGTAATTTGCTTCAATCATCTCAAATGCCTCTAGAGGCGTAATATCCACAAGAGAATCTGGGTTGAGGTGTTGCTGTCCAATGATATTCTGGATAATGTATGCAAATGCAACTGGTGATCTAACAACGCTCTCATCTTTGTTCTTAAACACGTATTTCATAATATTATCGCGCGAACTGATCATGAACTCGGTGTACTCTTTGCACTTTATTTGCGTAGAATCTAGTTGCTTCTTGTAACGAGCAAGCGTATTCTTCAAGAACATGGCTGAAAGAGCCTTGGGCTTCAAGTCCTCTTCAGGAACATTAAAATGTGCATAAATATCTTGAATGCTCATAGTGCCGATTCTCAGTTCTTGATTCTCCACCTTGATTGTGTCAATATTATCATCGCCGTAAGAGAACTGCACAACCTTTCTCTTGTTGGTTCTAATAGTCATGTCATAATTAACCATCAAATCCTCAAGTCCCTTGATAAGCCTGCGCTGGATGTAACCAGTAGTTGAGGTCTTGACTGCAGTGTCAATAAGACCAACGCGACCACCCATTGCGTGAAAGAAGAGCTCCTGAGGGGAAAGTCCGTTGATATAAGAGTTCTCAACAAATCCTCTCGCGCTTGGAGAGTCGTCGTACTTTGTAAAATGCGGCAACGTGCGATGCTCAAATCCATAGGGGATGCGTTTTCCATCAACATTTTGCTGACCCAAACAAGAGATCATCTGGGAAATATTGAGATCTGAGCCCTTTGAGCCAGCATTAACCATGATAACAAAGCGATTATCCTTGCTTAGACTCTTGAGCCCAATCTTTCCAGCCTCAGAGGATGCTTGGTTGAGAATATTGTTGACTTGTGTCTCAAACTCCTCCAAGTTTGTCTTTCCACTATTATTTTCAAAGACACCAATCTGTGTTTGGTCAATGAGACTCTTAACCTCATTTTTCTTGTCGGTGATCGCTGTAACAATGGACTGGTTTGTCTTTGAATCTGAGATTAAATCACTGATTCCAACACTAAAAGCGCTAGATTTCATGTACTCTGTGATAATATTTTGCAAATCATCCACAAAGTCTGCAGAAGCCATATTGCCAAAATCATTACACGTGCGGTGAATAAGCCCCTTTGTTCCTGCTCCAAGGATACCCTTGTCCATTTGTCCGCGCATGTATTGACCATCTACAATCTCAATTACGTTGTTGGATTTCTTGCCATCTTCATTGTCACCAAACTGCTTATTCTTCACCTTTAGTGAAAGAGGAGGCATAATTTGAGACAAAATATCAAAGCTGGTAAGGCGTCCTCCCTTATTTAACAAATCAAACTCGTTGATCTTGGGGAACATCATGAGCAGGTTCATTGCATCACGAGGTGTGAAACTAATATTTTCTCTGGTGAAACGATACGCGCCAAGCATGGAATCCTGGTAAATGCCAATAATCGGCGCATTATTACTAGGACTGATAATCTGGTACGGAACAGCCGCCAAGTTGCGCAACTCTGAGTCTGATTCGGCATCCTGGGGCATGTGGAGATTCATCTCATCACCATCAAAATCGGCATTATATGGCTTAGTGTCAGCAACATTCATGCGAAACGTATCACCTATTTTCATGATTCTTGCAATGTGACACATCATACTCATTCTGTGAAGAGTAGGTTGACGGTTAAAGAGGATTGGGTCGCCGTCCATCATGTGACGATGAACAATGTCCCCATCTTCCAATACAATTGACTTGCGGTCAACGTATCTAAGCGTAATAGACTCGCCATTCTTCTTTTCCAAAATCTTGGCACCTGGATATTCATCTGGACCATTAAGCACCAACTTCATCAAGAATAACTTGTTCACCTTGTTAACAGTGACAGGTTTGGTGATATTCTTGGCAATCTTCATTGGGATGCCAAGTTCCTTGATGGAAAGATTTGGGTCTGCTGTAATAACTGAACGGGCACTAAAGTCTACACGTTTAGCCATAAGATTGCCTCTCATACGTCCACCCTTTCCATTCAAGCGATCCTTGATTGACTTTAATGGTCTGCCAGAACGCTGAGCAACAGATGCTACACCAGGAATCTTATTATCCACTTGAGTAGAGACATAATATTGCAAAACCGTGGACCAGTCCTCAATTACATTGGCAGGCGCGTTATTTTGCATCTTCTCTTGCAGAGTCTTGTTGGTCTTGATAATGTTAACAAGAATGTGGCTTAGATCATCCTCACTGCGTTGCTGTGCATCGTGCTTAACGGATGGGCGCACTGCAGGAGGAGGAACGGCCATCACTTGACAAATCATCCAGTCGGGTCTTGACCACACAGGACTGAAACCCATAAAAGAGACATCCTCATCTGAGATACGCTTAAATATCTTGAGTACCATCTCTGGGGTAAGTTTGATAACCATGTTTTGTGCGCCCTCTGCATCATTCTTCCACTCTGCAAAGATTGTTGCTAGACCTTCCTTGCGAATTTTATTTGGCTGCGGGCATCCACAACCATCCTCTGTGTCTTCTCCGCAACGCTTCATTTTGCTCGCAAGACCAAACACATATTTCCAACGATTCTCGCTAGACATTTTAAGTGCCTGACTATACTTCTCCTTGCTTACCAAAAGCTTGCTGCATTTGAAACAAACACATCTAAGAATCTTTAGAATAGTATTCAAGTATTGGATGTAATAAACTGGTCTAGCCAATTCAATATGACCAAAATATCCAGGTGTTTGCATATAATCTAAACCATCCGTTGGACAGATTAGACCAGGTTCTAGAACTCCCATGCGAGGATCAAACAGCCCACCAATGACAGGTTTGTTGTTGATGTACGTGTCGCGACTGGTGATTTCTGCAACGGAACCCTTGCGAATTTCATCTGGAGATAATATACTGAATTGGATACCGATAATTTTTGAACAATTGTTGCGTGGCATTATTCCAGCGTTTTTTGACATACTCCTTATATTACTAAATTATATTTAGATTGTTTTATATCAATTTTATTTTAAGAAAAATAATAATACAGTTGAGCTTTCATGTATTTGCATGAATTATCAAAGTCTTTATTTCGGTTTAATAAATAAATTGATTGAGATAAAAAGAATATAAATTGATATACCATAGTATAAGGAAATGCCGAAAGATTCTAAAACTCAACTGTCAAAAAAGGAGGTCGCTAGTCCTAAGAAGGGCTCTTCCATCAAGTCAAAGAAAACGAAGAAGGGTGAAGATTTGGCGAGAAATCGCAAGTCTCATGAAGAGTCTTCCAGTGATGATGATGATTATGAGGAAGATGATGATGATGACGAGATGGATGTACATGAATATCGCAAATTCTTGGCGAAAATGTTTCCATCAAAGCATTTGAATAAAAAGATCAAGTCTGGAGAAAAATTAAAGAAAGTGTTGAAGGAGGATGAAGATGATGAAGAGGAGGAGGACGAAGAGGAAGAGGAGGAAGAGGAGGAAGAGAAAAAGACAAAACGCACAAAGAAAGTGCAAAAACTTTCTAAAAAGAAGAACAAAAAGGTTGTAAAGAAAACCAAGAAGGTTGTTGAGGAGAGCGAGGATGAGGATGAGGAGGATGAGGACGAGGATGAGGATGAGGATGAGGATGAGGAGGATGAGGATGATGAGGATGATGAGGAAATGCAAGAATATGAGATTGGAGCAAAGCATGGAAATAAATTTAATATTATCTTTACTATCGGCGGTCTTAATCGTGATGACGAAGACGAAGACGAGTGGGAAGATGATGAAGATGAGGAGGATGAGGATGATCTGCTTCAAGAATATTATGAGAACTTTGATGAGGATGAAGACGAGGATGAGGACGAGGATGAGGACGAGGATGAAGAACTCCTTAAGAAAAAGTCTAAAAAGCAGGGCAAGAAGTCCAAGTCTACGGAAGAGAGTTCTGGTGAGGTTGAACCTGTTGAGAAGCCCGTATACTCAAATGAGCAGGTTCTTTCACAGTTGAAAGGAATCCTCGCGACCGACAAAAATAATAAGATGATTGAGAAGTTTGTTGGAATATGTGAAACTACTATTAAGAAGGAAACTAAGATTAAGGAAAAGCGCGAGAAAAAACAAAAGCAAAAGAACTCATCAAAGTTTCGCTCAATCATCAAGGAGAAAAATTCTATGAATGATTTTGCATTCTTTGAGAAGATGGCGATGGAAGACCAGACCAAAATTATCAAGGAGCTTGAAGAGATTAACAAGATTACCAGGATTGAAAAGCCTTATAGATTGACTCTTTTGGAGGCTGATATTCCTCTTCAATTCAAGGCATCTGCAATGAAAAAGCTTACCTCGTTGCGTTACATGGAGCCTGGAAGTGGCGAGTTCTATAAGATTAAGAATTGGGTTGACACCTTTATGAAGATTCCTTTTGGAAAGGTGAATACGCTTCCTATTAGCATTGAAGATGGAGTTGAAGCCTGTCATAGCTTTATGGAAAACGCACAAAAGTGCCTTGATTCTGCAGTCTATGGGCTAAATGATGCCAAGATGCAAATTATGCAAATGATGGGTCAGCTCATAACGAATCCAAAGGCAATCGGCACTTCAATTGCAATCCAAGGTCCAATGGGTACTGGTAAGACGACACTTGTCAAGGAAGGAATCAGTAAGATTTTAGATAGACCCTTTGCGTTTATTGCACTCGGTGGTGCAACTGATAGCAGCTTCTTGGAGGGGCACTCTTACACGTACGAAGGAAGTGTATGGGGCAAGATTGTGCAAATTCTTATTGACAGCAAGTGCATGAATCCAGTGATTTACTTTGATGAGTTGGACAAGATCAGCGACACGCCAAAGGGCGAGGAGATTGCTGGTATTTTGACTCATTTGACTGATACTTCGCAGAACAGTCAGTTTCACGACAAGTATTTTGCAGAGATTGACTTTGATTTAAGCAAGTGCTTGTTTATCTTTAGTTACAATGATGAGAGCAAGGTGAATCCTATTTTGCGCGACAGAATGTACAGGATTCAAACCAAGGGCTACGATAGAAAGCAAAAGTCTGTCATCTCTCGCGACTATTTGTTGCCCAAGATTCAAGAGCAAGTGAAGTTTAGCACAGAGGATATTATTATCCCAGATGAGTCTCTTCACTATATTATTGAGACTCACTGCAACAAGGAGGATGGCGTTCGCAACTTGAAGCGTTGTCTTGAGATCATTCATACCAAGTTGAATTTGTATCGTCTTATGCGCCCAGATACTAATTTGTTTGAAGAGGACATGTCTATTAAGGTTCAATTTCCATTTACAGTAACAAAGGACGTGATTGACAAGTTGATCAAGAAGAATAAGGAAGAGGCATGGGTATCAAATTTGTATGTCTAATTAATTATTAATCTAAAACCATTTATAAAGAAGGTTCTAATATAATTAATAATAACCAAAATGGCAGACAACCAGCGAATGGAATTATTAAAACAATTAAAAATAATTAGTGAAGATTATTTATCTTTTTTCTTGTCAATGAAAAATGCATGCGATGATGTAAATAGCGATTATGATGATATCCAAGTGAGCGATCACAAAACCGTGTTTAATTTGAAAGAAGACTCCACAGGAGAAGGAGCGGAAAAAGAAGAAACTAAGATTGATAATGATATTATAAATGAGTTGGCAATGTTTCGTCTGTATTTTAATGAAATGAATTTTAATATTCAAATGAATAATGCAAAGCACATTAATAACGCTATTATTTGTAGGTTGAAAGAACTATGCAAGCACGAAATAATTGAGGATGACATTGATATTGATGTGGATAGAACAATGAAGATAAAGTTTTGCAGGCTTTGTGAATGCACATTTGATTAATATAAATAATATATTGTTTTTGCAACTTAGAGAGTCTTTAAGTTGCAAAATTAAACCTTTGATTTAATACTCAGAGTATGGAACATTGTTTCCGCCGCGACCATTCAAATACTTGTATTGATCAACCGTCATGCACGCACAACCAGTGCTGGTTGAGTAGGTGTTGGGGCAGCAACTGCCTTTAAAAGGCGTTGTGGCAAACATATCTAACTCACCTTCAGGAAGAGGAATAGGTTGCTTCTTGCGATCCCAGATCTTTTGCGCACCCTTGCTGGGCCTTTGGCCTGGTGCAAGAGCAAGATTTGCTTGAAACCACGATGAGGTATTTACTGGTGTATAGTCTCCTAATGTGTAACGAGCAGAATCGCCATTATTTGTGTTTGCAGGGCTGAAACCTTCCTTTAAGCTCTGCATAACATTCTTAGCCATGTAAAACCCCTCCTTAGCAGTCACCTTTGAGCATCCACAAAGGGTGTGACCAAAAAGAATTAAACCAACAATTACGATTAAGATGAGAATTTCCCCTCTAAATTTGTATGAACCAATAGAGACATTCATATTATACATATTTTATAGATAATAATTTTTATTTGTCATTCTCTTTACCTAAATGTAAATCTATCAAGGAATTGTAGTCGTAGAATTTTAAATTATTTACAGTAAAACTAGAAGTATCAGTTAATACGTGATAAAGCTTTTTAAAGGATTCCTCCGTATTTCTTCCTTCTATCTTTGAAAGTTTACCCATATTTTTATCGCAGAGGCATATGTTTTTTCCAGTGTAAGAATTATTCAAGTATCCTAAATTATATTCTTTAATATTTTCTATATTTTTTGCATCTATTTCAACTACTCCATATATTGTTTCACCAGTACTGAGTTTAGAACCAGGGTCAACATCTTTAATAGTTGTTTTTAATCCATTTTCTAAAACTATCGGCGTTTCACCTGAAAATCCACCATTCAAATGTTTGTGAATGTTTTCTGTGGTTTTTATTGATGGTAATTTTAAAATGTCTTTCAAATCTTTGCCATATATTTCGTCCCAATCTGTAAACACCAGATCATTAATAACGATTGTTTTGCTAGAAGTATTTAAACAGTACAAATAAGGTTCCGCATAGCAAGCAATTTCTACACTATCTGGATGTTTTGCAACTGAAATCCACTTATCTTTGCACTTGACAATGTGACTCTCACTTACTATTACATTATTCAAACTAAACATTATATGATCCTTTGCCAAAACTTTTACCTTTGTTGTAACAATATTATTATTTTCTAAAACATCTCCAACATGGATCTCTTTTATAGTTTTCGTTGAACCATCATTCATTGTCAATTCAGTATTTGGGTCAAAACATGCACTTGGAGGCGAGGGAGCTTTTGGAGCCATTTGTACGTGCACTTGCAAAACTTGAACAAAAAACACAGCCACAATTGCAAATACGGTTACAATGGCTATATATGATGCTAATGCTGCAAATGCTGCAGTCCAAATGAATGGACTAAACATTCCAGCTATAAAAAGGAGTGTTATTATTACAGTAACAACAATAAAAATAATTATAATAACTTGGAATAGCGCTCCAAGCAAGGATTTTAGCGCGTAGTATGTGCCAAGACTTGTGTAAAGACCAGCAGTTAAAATAGCTTGCGTTTTTCCCATAGAACTAGCAAATGTTATCATTATCTGTTGAAGTGGTGTTAAAATGTTTAATATTCTGCTTAAAATATCCTCTGCTATATTTGAAAAGTTGGATCGTAATTGTGCCATAAAACTTCTAGCAATGCCAACAGCCTTGGATAAATCATTGTATAAATCAGTAATACCGCTAATAATGTATTGGAAAGGTGCGAGCGCATATCCAACAATGTTTTCTAGAATGGACTGAACGCATCCAGTAAAGTTGTCTCCCGTAAACTCAATTGCTGTTTTTCCATCTGGCTTATTTATGAATCCCGCAAATGGGATCACTTTTGGGTTGCACTTTTGATTGTTCCAGTCGTCTTTTATTTCTTGTGCTTGGACCATGACATTGCAATAGGCCCATACAAAAAACACAATGGCTGTTATAAAGAGAAACATAAATACTGAACCACCATACAAGTCAAAATATGAAAGATTATCATATAGTTTGTTTATCGTTGATGCGGCTGTGTATAAAGACGATTTGTTGTCGTTTTGCATTGATTCGTCCTCTGTTAAGGAAGAAGATTCTGCGGAGGATGACTTTGATGATTCTTTAGAGCTAGCCTTACCAGAGGCTCCAGGAGCGTAAGATGATTCATTGCTAGAAGTAGACGGAGATGCACTAGAAGAGCTAGAGCTAGAAGAGCTAGAGCTAGAAGAACTAGAACTAGAAGAAGTAGAACCAGAGGAAGAACTGGAAGCACTAGATGGACTAAATGAACTCTCGTCACTACTATCACTTTCACTAAAAACGGAATTCAACACATTTCGCGCATTTGCACCAGCACCTGAACCAACAGCAGCGGCAGCGGCAGCGGCAGCAGCAGCAGATTTTTTATTTTCTACTTCTTTGGCTTTAGCCAATAATTGTCTTCTCTGTTTATCAGTAATTTCGCTTTCCATAGATGCTTGAATTGCTGCTTCAAGATCAGGATCTTCCTCTGGGACTGGAGGTGGACCAGCCATTTCCAATGATAGTCTCACAGCTTCTTCCATAGCTGCATCTGGTTCTGGAACTACAACTCCATTAGCTGGATTTAACGCATCTAATCGTCTACCTTCAGCATTTGATATTATAAAGCTTTCAGCAGTTCCTCTATCACTAATTATATAAATTGAATCAAAATGAACTTGAGTGGTAGAATATATAAAAATAAAATCTAGGCCATTTTCTGGATTTTCTCCAGACCAAAATATTTGATAACCCGGTGGAGGTGTATAACTTTTAGTTCTAGGATTATATGTAGCCTTTTCAGAAAAAACTAATATATTAATATTGAATGAATTTGCAAATAATTGTATGGATTCATCTCCCATCCAGGCATTAGAATTTACATTTGCTTGCAATTCAACGTTGTCTTCTGGCACAAATCTTAAAAATACATTTTTGCGAAAATATCTACCAATTTGACCTTTTACTCCTTCGTCAACTATATTTCTATAAGTTGGGCTTAGTGAATTGAGACAGGAATGAATAAAACAGGTGCCATCTCCAACTGAATGATAAACATTATATCTAAAAAATTCAGTATTTTCATCAAAAGTTTCGGGCTTTTTATAATTTAATATTCTTCTTTTATTATCAATAGCTCTGCTATTTGTTAATTTTTCAATTTCTTCTGGAGTAGAAGCTATTTGAATAAGAGGTCTTCCTTTGCGTCTTTGAATATCATCAACATGTGTAACAATAAAGTTAACCCATGCTTCTATTCCTACTGCATTTCTATTGTCTTCATTGACAAAAATGTCATTTATAGTTTTTAATTGTGCCATAATGTGTACTAATATACTAAGTCATAAAAATATATCGTTTTTTATGAATTAGAGCGAGTTGATGGTGTATTATCCAAGTTTTAATTTGTATCTGTAAGACTCTTCATCTGTTGTCTAGTGCAGTTATTGAAGAGACCAGATCCTAAATCTTTTTGATTAGGATTGAATGGTTGCCACATTTCTTCCTTAAATAGATCAGGGAATGGTTGTTGTTCTTGGGTTGACTGGAATTTATATTGATACAAGTCACTATTTGGGCTAGGAACGTATGTAGCTTGACTGCATTTCTGCAAAGCATAAATTTGATTCTTCAACTCCGATTCCTTGTTCACATTTGCTGCGTAGCCAGACCAAGGCGCCGTGGCATTTCCAGGATTAAAGATTTGCTCAGGATTATATGTGGGCATTTGCTCCATAGGTGTTCTAATAACCTTTCTAGGGTCAACTACTGGTAAAACAGAGAATTTTGTCTGTGCAGGAGTAACACTTAAATATGGCTGAAGAACCTGGGAAGGGACATTTCTTGCATACAATCGTTGATTAATGATATTTGATCTCTCGGATGCACACTGATCACTAAATTGATTTGAGGACATGAATACTTAATATAGATAAATAATAAAAATATTGAATAAAATTTTAAATTATTGCACACCCGTTTTAATATTATTTTAATTTGCAATTAAGGTGGGGTGCAATTAAGTAATATTTAACTTTTCAATCAAATGTATTTACTCATGAAATAATTTTTTCACTTCTAAGCGTGTGTCACTTTTTATTAATTCAATATTACTAGGGGAAGGAATCTTTAAAAAAAGATTTTCGTTTACTATAAAATCAATAATGTATTTGTATGTTCCCTGTAAATATTCCGAAGGAGAAAAAACAAGTTTATTATTTATTGCAAATACAAATGTTTTATCATCTAAATTTTTATAATAAGATAAATAATTTTGTTTTGTGATTATAAAACATATTATATATTTCAAGTGTGGATATAATTTTTCAATAGCATTTTGTAGTGTCTTATAATATTTTAATTCATTTTCATAATCATTCAAGCAAATTGTGCGCAAAAAGCAAACAGGCATTTTTTTGCTTAATACTTCTTTAAATCTTGTAATTTTGCGGTTAAATGAATCAATTACATCTTGATCAGCTAAATCGTCATGTTGAAACTCGCAGCATTTGCTTAAATAAAACCCCGTCTCCTGTTTTATTTTCTCTTTTGGGAAAAAATTAGCAAAATCATTTTCTAAACAATCAATTACGCCTATTATAGAACTTCTTACATAGTCAAATGGATTGCTAGGGCTAAAAATATTATTTCTAGTTAGTGCCATTTTTGTACCACACCATCCTCCAATAGAAACAAATTCAATTTCAGTCATATGCTATAGTGCTATACAAAATGGTCTTACAAAATTTTATCCTAGATTATAAACATTTTGATAAATCCATATAAACAAATAGCAATAATATTAGTAGATCCTCTAGATGTGTGGAATATTTTCACTACTAAACAATGATTCCAGATTTGCAGATGACTTTATAAAAGAACAGTTTAAAAAGGGTGAGAATCGTGGTCCAGAGTTTTCTAAATTAGAAAAGATGGGGCAAAATACAAGTTTAGGATTTCATCGTTTGGCTATTAATGGATTGAATACCGAGTCTAATCAACCAATTGTAATTGATAATGTGTTGCTTGTCTGCAATGGAGAAATATATAACTACAAAGAATTGTATGAGCGCATGAATGTTGTACCAAATACGGACTCTGATTGCGAAGTTATCCTGCATCTATATTTGAAATATGGGATTGAGCAAACGTTGCAAATGTTGGATGGCGTGTTTGCATTTGTCTTATATGACAGGCGAATTTTTTGCGATGCAGCAAGAAAGGACATTACGGATGAAAGCAAGATGTTTGTTGCGCGCGATCCATACGGAGTTAGACCCTTGTATTTCTTAAAACCAATAAATAACGTTCAAGAAGAAAATCTGTTTTCTTACAAAGGTATTACTGATGCTCCACTGTTAAATAAATGCGTTCCTGTTTATGGATTTGCATCAGAGTTGAAAGTATTAAGTGATTTTCACAAAGAATTGACTAAATCAAGACATTTATACACAATTGATCATTTTCAACCAGGCACATATTGTGAAATGAGATTATCGTCAAAGGTAATGGCTAGATGGAATATTCATGTAGAGTCTTGTCGTTATCATTCAACGGGATTTACCAGCATTATTAATTCACTAAAGTATGAGAATGCTTATGCGGATGCTATACAGAAGATCCCATTTCATCTTTCAACTGCAGTGGAAAAAAGATGTCTTACTACAGAGAGACCAATCGCGTGCCTTCTTTCAGGTGGATTTGATAGCAGCATCATAACTGCGCTGGTAAATGAATATTATAAAGGCATTTCATCCACACCCTTAGAAACATACAGCATTGGTCTGGAAGGTTCAATGGATTTGAAATTTGCTAAAGAAGTGGCAGAATATTTGGGAACAAAACACACCGAAATTGTTTTGAAAGAAGAAGATTTTATCAACGCTATTCCACAGGTTATACAGGTAATTGAAAGCTATGATACAACATCAGTTAGGGCAAGCATTGGCAATTATTTGATTGGCAAATACATTTCGCAGAAGAGCGATGCCAAGGTCATTTTTAATGGCGATGGCTCAGACGAATTGTGCGGAGGGTATTTGTATATGCATGAATGTCCAAATGAGATTGAGTTTGATGCAGAAAGCAGACGCCTTTTAAGAGACATTCACAAATATGATGTCTTGCGCTCAGACAAGTGTATTTCATCTCATGGGCTTGAACCTAGAACGCCATTCTTAGACAGAACATGGGTTCAATATTATTTGTCCATTGATCCAAGTGTTCGTTATCATCCAAGGATGGGTGAAATGGAAAAATTCCTTCTAAGAACAGCTTTCAGTGAAGATAACTTTAAGAATAAAGCAGGCAATCCACTTCTACCTAAGAGTGTTATTTGGAGGCGCAAAGAGGCATTCAGTGATGGCGTAAGTGGCAAGGAAAAATCCTTGTATAAAATAATTCAAGAGGAAACATCCAAGCTGTGTCCGTTACCACAAGGAAGGACCTATGAGAATTTATGCAAAGAAGATCCTGTAATGCAGCTTATAAACGAACATAATGTGCCAAAAACGGCAGAACAATTTTATTACCGAAAAATTTTTGAAACAGCATATCCAGGACTTGGAAACGTTATTCCATATTTTTGGATGCCAAAGTATACAAATGCAACGGATCCAAGTGCAAGAACACTAACTCTTTACAAAGAATTAACGGCAGAGTGAAATCGCTGAAAAAAGCGCACTGAAAAAAAGGCACTACCCACAGTTTTTATGACAACATATAATAATATAGTGTCATATGACGTTATCAAAGGATATTCACGACTTTCAATCAACCGTGTTCAATTATATAATATTTGCATCATATTTTTTGTATGCCGCAGCAGCTTTAGGTTTATTTTCGCAAGCACCCCAATATTTATCTAATTTGGATGCATATGTTAAAATATATGTTTGCTTATTTTTAATTATTAGGTTCAACCCATTAAGAAAGATACAATTTACTGATCTAGATAGAAGAATCGCATTTAGCGCGGGTCTATATATTTTAACAACTACTGCAATAACGCAAATACTTATTACATATTTACAACAAATTAATAATTTTTTTGAACATAGGATTGGTAAAAAAACGGTTTAAATTTATTGTTAATTATTTTGAAGGTGACGCGTAAACCATTTTAGAACCAAATCCAAACCACAATAAAAGGGATAAGATGCTTCCTAAAACAAATCCATTACCAGCAGCAAAGATGGATTTATTATAGATGTAGTAAAATGACACGGGGAAAAGGACATATGTCAACAAAAGGTAAAAGAACATGATTCCAGCAAAAGTGGAAAAACTTGGTTTAGGCGAGGCAGCAGGCATTATACATAATATTAAGATAATTTTTTATGTTTAATTGCTCCTACGTTTTATTTCTCCTACGTTTTATTTCTCCTACATTTTATTTCTCCTACATTTTATTTCTCCCACTTTTTGTTCTATTATTAACTTTGTGTTTTAGCTTTTTCTGTGTTTTTCTATTGCAATCTTGACGAGTCTTAAAAAAAGTTTGCAAATGTATCATTATTTTCTTTGTTATCACCTTATCCACCTCATATTCGTCTTCATTTTTTTGGACATAATCATATGCATATCTTTTAAAGTGTTTCATCATAATAGGTGCAAATGTTTCTTTAAGTTCATTTGTTGATAATATATTTTCCCCGATTTTGCTGCGTTCAAATCGGGTTATCATTTCTTCAAATGGCAAATCGTGAACATAAGGTTTAACGTTTATATAGTAGACGTTCTCGTGTGTCATCTCTGGAAAATAATTGTCATCTAAAAAACAGATTTGTGTATCTGGAGATATTTGTGTGCATTTAACTAAATCGTGATGTGATTTGTCGTGAGTCGTTCTGCATATTTCAACACGTTTTCCATTTATCTTGAAGGCGGCAATTATTTGGTTGAATAGATTATAGTGAATCTTTTTTTCAAAATATTTTTTAATAAACTGAGCCCACTCTAGTGGTCCCTGATTATTTGTGTAAATCATTAATTTATGACAATGGCGTTGTTGCTTTTTATTTTTCAAGTAAAATAAAATGGATAGTATATTCGGGCGAATAAATTCTGGAAAAAGATCAAGGATTTCATTGAAATAGTCTTGCTTTGAAATGGTTGTATTTATTTCATTTAGTGTTTTTTCTTTTAAAAAATAGTCAAGACAGTCCCAAAATATTCCTAATTCTACGAAATATCCCAACGTCTCATCTAAATCAAATACGACTATTTTTGGTGCGGATTGCATATAATATTTTTATATTAAAAAATATTAAAATATTTTGATAATTTGATAATTTTATTTTTAAACTACAAATGCAGTTTTATTTTAAAATTGAAAGCTTTTAAACAAGCAAATTAAATGTACCTTGCAAAAAATAACTATACCATATAATGGACAAAAGGATCAAGCAGATTTGGTTTGATAACAAGACTGACCTTCATGTCAATGTTTCTGGATGGGTTTCGGTTATGTATGGGCTAAGTAGTTTTAAGACAGTTCTCGTTAAACCTGGCGAAAAACTTGTAGTATGCAGTACCGTTGGCGAGTGGCATATTGACTCCATGTTCTGCAATGATGAATATTATAAGCCATGGAAAGATAGAGGACTAGAAAAATATAGTAATATTGGCAAATTTCGTTCTCAGCCATGTGCATCGGGAAACTACGCTTGGATGGAGTACGATAAACCATTCACTTGCACTTATAGTGAGGCGGAAGGAGATGTTAACGGCCTAATGACTTTTGAAATGATTGAATAACATTCCGCATATTATGCGCAATCATTATATCGCGTTGTCTTTTCCAACCATTTGCGTCAAATCCAGCAAAAAGATGTTTTATCATTCTTAAATGAAAAATATTTTTTTCAAATACAAAGACGTGAGGGGTTCTGTTTGAATATTTGATATAATCTGTCTTTGTATGAAATAATTTTAATGAGTTTTCTAGCAAATATTTTTCTATTCCCTCAGTAAAAACTTGCGGACCAGTTAAGAAGTGCACTATATCTTTTTCTAAAAACTTTGTTGTTTTGTGTATTCTTTCAACAGATAAATCAATTACAGATTTTAATGCGGCCGATCCAGGCGGAGCGGCAAATGTCCATTGACATAAATAATTGTGATCACTTTCTGGTGCACAAACAATTTGCGCATTTTTTAATAAATTATTTGGATTTGTTAAACAAATTGTATCTGCGTCTGCGTATATGCCTCCATATTTGTATATAATGCAATATCTCCACAAATCGGCTTTCATCACAGGCAATGGCAATTTCTTGTACGCCTCATATATTTCTCCTTCAAAATTTTCCTGCATAAATTTATCGCATACTTCATCTGTATAAAGATAATATTCAAACTCCTTTGCATACTTTCTCCAGCTGTCAATAGCACTCCTTATTTTGGGGTTGCCTTTAATAAATTGAATAGATTTATGAGTTTGAAATATTTTTTTGGGTATTGGTGAAGGTTCGGTTGGAATTGTAGATGGTAAATTAGTTCCATTTTTTCCATTTATTTTATTCAGTATATCCAATAAATTTGGAGGAGGTTTAATTTGACGTATAATTGCATTATCTTTTTGATTTAGTAATTCACTAAACTCAATTTTATCTGTGTAAATACCATCTGGGTATTTTTCTTCATTTAAATTTGATGAAACCTCATTTACAATTTCATTTGCAACTTCACTTTCAATATCCTCTACTACCATTTCAATATTATTAGTTTCTTTTAATGAATCTATTTCATTAACCGCTGTTTCTTGATCACCATCGGGCTGATCTCCAGTAGGTTGATCTCCGTTATCTTGCATTATATTTTTTGAATATATAATAATAGATAGTTTTAAACTATTTTAAAAAATATTTGCATATATTAAATTAACTATTGATCAATGTCAAGAAAAACAAAAAGGATAACTACAAACGATTATATTCGCGTTCTAAAGTATTATAAATTAGAGATACCTTCAAGTAATGCGACTATAAAATCTAGGGCAGAGGACATTTTAGCTCAAAAGCTATGCAAATGTATTAAGAAAGTGGATAAAAGAGTTGGTGGTAATGAAAAAAAGGCAATAGCAATCTGTTCAAAGGGTGTTTTTACAAGGAAGGGTTTGTCTAGAGGCAAATTTGAATGTAAAAAAAAGAATCGTGTTACCTTTAAAAAACGATGAATTAAATAATTTATTTGAAATATGTGTTCCAAATAAATAAAAATTAATATGATCATAATATAAGCATCACGCAAAAAATGCCAAAAGAATCAATGCATGACATTATTATTATTGGAGCTGGTATAGCAGGACTATATTCTGCATACAATATCAAGAAAATGTCTCCAAAAACATCATTCTTGATTTTAGAACAGAATAAAAAACAATGGCTAGGAGGGAGAATGGGAAATGAAAATTTTTACGGTACAAGTGTTGTTACTGGAGCTGGAATAGGAAGAAAAGATAAGGATGATTTGATACAAAAATTATTAAAGGAGCTTCACATAAAAACAACCGAATTTACAGTGGATCCTGCTTACGCACCAACTATAAAAAATCCTGTTGATGTCATGAGCGTCATAAAGTATTTAAGAAAACAATATAAAGAGGAGAAAACACTTTCTGGCAAAAATGACTTAAAGAAACAAACATTCAAACAATTTGCTATGAAGCATTTAGGTAAAAAGATGTATGATGATTTTACTGTATCCGCTTCATATACTGACTATGAAAACGAAGATGTGGAAGAAACACTCTATCATTATGGGATGGAGGATAATGCTTGCTGCTGGACGGGTATAAACATACCATGGCATGCCCTAGTTTATAAATTAGTGGATGAAGTGGGGGAAGAAAATATTCGGGCATCTACAAAGGTTGTCTCCTTGGAGAAATTTGTTGTCAATGGTGGCTGTGGTTACAAAATTGTTTCTTCCAAAGGGCGATCGTTTTATTGCAAAAAAGTTATTATTGCCACAACAATTTACAGTGCAAGACTTCTTATTCCTGGCGCCTCCTTAAAGGACAGTCTTTATCAAAATATTCATGGACAACCTTTTTTGCGAGTATACGGAAAGTTTGGAAAGACTGGATCTGCTACTATGAATAAACACATTGGCTCTTCTGGTTATTTAATTGTTCCAGGACCTTTGCACTCAATTATAACTATAGATGTCAAAAAAGGCGTTTATATGATTGCTTACACAGATAATGAAGCCGCTAAAATGCTTTCTAGTCATTTAGAAAATAACGAGAAAAATAGGGAGTTTTTTGTAAAACTTTTGCGAGATTCTATTGGGATTGGAATGAACGAACCCATGGATCTAATAGCAATAAAAGATTATTATTGGAATATTGGTACTCATTACTATGGGCCATTGCCAGATGAATTTAAAACGCGCAGTGCATTTATTAAAAAAGCCCAACATCCTGAACCCAATATGTTAGTTGTTGGTGAAATGATTAGTAGAGATCAAGGATGGTCTAAGGGTGCGCTTGAAAGTGTTCATGTGGCTTTAACAAAAAAATGGATAGATGCACCGTGTTAGATAAGTTCCTTAACCATAAAATAACCATGATAGCCAATTGCGGCGAATGCTAACATAAGGTCAAATTGGAAATAATAATATGGTGTTTTGACTCCATTCCAACCAATTATTAAAAGAACTGGTGCGAGAATAAACATGTGGAACAGATTCACCCACAGATAACTTTTAGGTTGTCCATATTTAAGGATTGCTTTATATCCATGCAATAAAACTATAAGTATTCCAGTTGCAAATATAACTTTATACATGAATGCAGGCATATTCGTTTTTACAATGCCAATATAAAGTAGAAAAGCGCCAACAATAAGTATGTGAAAAAGATGCACATAAAATAGTTCGGTAAATTTGGGAACCTCCATATAAATATACTAACTATATTTTCTAAATATAATATAGTTGAAATGTCTACAAGAACAACTAAAAGGTTTAGTTATAAGAATCACCAAGTTCATCACCATGGACACCAAAAAATGGTAAAAACTGTAACAATTAAAAATGGTAAAGGGTTTAAGCGCGTAGTTCGTTACCACAAAGGAAATATTAAATCAAATATTAAAAAATCTTTAAAAAGTGCAGAGGTTGAGCTAATCAAGTTGGGAAAATTTATTCCTAAATTATTTGCAGATTGTGGATGCGGTGGCAAAACGAAGAAGAATCGCAAGCATTAGGGTGCATGACGCGCAATTAAACGCTCTATGCGCTCTTCCTCTTTATCGTGTTCATCTTGATAGTCTTCATCTGCAAAAACCTCAGCATTGGATCCAGATGAAATGGCTTGAATGATGCGAACTACAACTTGGGGGTTTGCCAAGCTTCCAATCTTTGCAGAAAGTCTGTCACATGCATCTTGACTGTTTGCCAAAATGCAAAGTGTGCCGCACAGTTCTTCAACAACATCTTCCGCTTCTAGATGCGCATCAATTGCATCTACTATTTTTTCAACGGCTCCAGAACGGATCATATTTTCTCTCATTTGGTCATCTTGTGCAAGACCCGCCAATGCTTCACCTGCTTTCTTTATTAACTCTTGACTCATCGGGTGCGCATTAAAGACCTCTAGAACTACTAGTTCGGCACCGCAATTGCGCATTGCAATAAGATTTTCAGCACTCATTGTGGTTAGCTAGGTAAACTGGGATTACTGTTGCCCAAGTTCTTTAAATTCTTTTCAATTTTATCGAATATCCTTTAAATGGTTTAATTATTTCTTTGCCAGATGATTTAAAGCCGCGAGGATGATATTCTCCTGTGCAGACAGTTTTTGGAAAATCAGGCACTCATCCATCTTAAACCTGTAAAAACGATTGTGCGTCGTTTTGCATTTAATATTTATTCCGCTGTCCGTAACATCCATATCGCAAACTATACCGCCTTTATACAAAGGCATATTAGCTGGATCCTTAATGGGAATCCATCTTATATAAGACCCATAATGCAGATCCTTGATCTCATCCACATATTTGTATTCTCTTAGCTTTCTCAAATAATCCAGATGCTGTTCTTTTGGTAACAGAAGCTCTTTTAAAACTCCATGATTCAGTTCCATTATTTTTTCACTTGTCAAATTTAAAAGAGACTCATTATCTTCGTTGTCAAGAGCCTTTAATAATTTATTCACGTCTATTTCTTCATCATCATCTTGATTCTCCATTTAGGTTTTGGTTAATATTACATTATATTGTCATTATTTGTTTATTACAATTTGATTTGATATTATTTGCATGGGATATCAAATTGTAATAATAATATGTATGTGTCTATGGGTGTCTACATGTGTTTAGAAACTGGAACCGAATGAACCGCCAAGAGCCTCATTAGCGGCCATTATACTGTTTTCATAACTAGCTGTTGGCATAGACCCTTGATCATTTTGGCTCATATTATTGTAATCTGGCATTTGAGGTGGCATTGAAGATGGCATTTGGTTTCCTGAACCATATGATGGTAACTGACTAATAGATGTTGTGCCAGCCATCATTGATTGGTTCATGGCAGACTGAGCCATAGTTCCAGTATTCCCTTGAGAGATGGGTTGACTGACCTTAACCTTTCCACTTTTGGAACCCTTCTTGTTCTTATCATTTGAACTATTAGTACCATCCCATAACTCCATGAGACGATCAACCAATATGCTTACTTTTTCGCCCAACTTAGTCTGCAAACTCAGCACAATGACCAAGACTGCTAAAACAATTGTCGTAACATTAAATTCTGGATACTTCTCGCCGCTATAAGTAGGGAAATAGGTAATGAATCTATTGATAAAGAATATTCCCAAGAACATTGTCAAAAGCTGAATAATGATTTCTGCTAAAAGTTCTAAACTATTTTTTTCGTCGTCGGCTTCAGGTATAAAACGTTGGGTTGCCTTATTCAAAATAATCACAGGGATAACCGCGATAATAGCATATTGAATAATGTTTAATAATTCACTTTTGGACTCTGTATTAAAGTTAAAAACATGTTTAAAGAATCCTTCTTTTGATGAACTATTTTTTGTCAAGTTGTCAAGGTTTTCCATATGATTTATAAAAAGAAATAAAATAATATAAATGCTCTAAAAACAATTAAAATCATCTTAATAAATTATTATCATGGAATCTTTGACTCTTTTGAAGGAAGAAACCTGCGAAATAAATCGGGAAGAAATGCAATATATAAATTTGGTAAAGGATATTTTGAATAAAGGACACACAGAAGTAGGGCGAAATGGCACAACTATTAGTCTATTTGGTGCGTCCATGCGGTTCTCCTTAAAAGACGGAAGGATTCCTATTTTAACCACCAAACGGGTTGCATGGAAAACATGCTTAAAAGAACTGCTATGGTTTATTAGTGGTAAAACAAATAATAATATATTAACAAAGCAGGGAGTACACATTTGGGATGGAAATGCGTCTCATGAGTTTTTAGAATCTCGCGGATTGGGGAACTACAAAGATGGCGAATTAGGACCTATATACGGCCATCAATGGAGGCATTTTAATGCAGAATGGACTGGCGATGATGATTATGCGGGAAAAGGAGTTGATCAGTTACAAGAAATTATTGATCAGTTGAAAAATCCAGAGACTAGAACAAGTCGTCGCCTTATTATGACTGCATGGAATCCCTGTCAGCTTGCAAATATGGCCTTGCCACCATGCCATATAATTTGTCAATTCAATGTACACGATGGAAACCAATTATCGTGCGCTCTTTATCAACGCAGCGGAGATGTTGGATTGGGTATTTGTTTTAATATTGCATCTTATAGTTTCTTAACGCATCTTTTAGCAAAACATTGCGGGTTAGAAGCGTGCGAGTTTGTTTATTTTTTAGGAAATGCTCATATTTACGACGATCACATAGACGCAATGAAAGAACAGATTTTGCGCGAACCTTTTGATTTTCCAAAGGTGGAAATTAAGCAGATGCGCGAAAATATTAATGATTATGATATTTGTGATTTTGAAGTTTGCAATTATAAAAGTCATGAACAAATTAAAATGATCATGCGTAAGTAATTTAAAAACATTCTATGTATAGAATTTATTAAATGAGCAGTTCTAGATCTGTGGCAGCCGCAAGACAAAGACGTGCAGGAGATTCCGCTCCTCAACAACAACCACCAGCTAGGGGTCCACAACCATCCATTGGATCTCGTCAAGTGTTTGCACAACAACCACCGCAACCACCGCAACAACCTCAACAGCAAAGGACTTCATATGCGCAATATCAACAAGGACAACAGGGGCCACCTCAGCAACAGGTTCGCGCTGGCCAACCCCAACAAAGAGTTTCATTTGCTCAGCAACAACAAGAGCAACAACAACAATCCGTTGGTTCGTCTCCAGTAACATTACCCCAAATGGTTACTCTACTTACACTTCGCCTTGCTAGCTTAGAGAGGGGTATAATGAGATCTCAGCAACAGGGTCTTCAGGTTTCAGCAGGAAATATTGAAGGCAATGATACTCTTCGTCTTATTGATGAGACCGTTTTGATTAGCATTGCCGACAGATTGCAAAATCTTGAAGATTCAATATTTGGCGAAGATTCAAACAACACAGGCATTTCTGTTAATGATGCAATTGTGACAGCTCTTAATGATAAGGTTGTGGCTTTGCAAAACGAGCTTATGGATGCCAAGGCATCTATCTCTAAGCTCCAACTTTTTACAATGGAGACGAATCAAAAGCTTTTAAATGCTGTCATGCAACAGGGTACACCTTCTTTTACTTCAACTTCACCATTAGCTGATGCTGAAGAGGAGGAGGAAGAGGTCACTGTAGAAGATGTAAATGAGGATGACGAGGAGTATAGCCCAACAACCAATCTTAAGGAATTAATTCAAAAGGAACTTGAAAATACCAACGCTTAAATGTTTTGTTGCGTGAATAATATAAGCATTTTGTATATTCTTATATTATTAATGATAAGCTCATCTAAAAATGAATCCAATAAAAAAGTAGATATAGATAAATCAATTGGAGAGTTTGAAGTAAATACTGCACTTCATGCATTATTAAAGGCAAATAAGGTAGGTGAAAGATCTGCACCTCAAGTTCAGGTTACAAACGATTTGCTTGAAAGTTTTTGCAATATAACCAATAATAATAAAATATTATTGGATTATCGCATTTTTAAATACATTGCAAGGCCAAACACATATGACGTCCTTATAAAACACATTTCAAGCAAAATTAATTTAGTTTTGATCACTAACCCAACTTTCTCAGTTCACATTTGCACAAAACTGTTAACTATATCTGGTGCTGACAAGCACATTTTATTCATCTATAAATTGACGGAATCGTTAAATTCGTCGTATCCAGATAAATTAGAAAAATGCTATATTTATGACGCCCCCTTTATTTTTCAAAAGATAATTGGGATGCTTTCTCTTATTATTGATAAAAAAACACTTTCTAAAATAATAATTGTTAATAGTTGAGATTTAACATTTAAAAAATATTATTGTTTAAACGAATCGCGTGCAAATCATCATAACAAAACTTTCCTATTTGCAACGACCAATATAGTCTATAATCTTTTACGGGAATTTTGACATCATCCAACATAATATGACAATCCGTTAATTTTGTCGCAGAATATGTTAAAAATATATCCATTTCTTTACCTTTACAGTGAGTATGTATTTTATATTTAGTTGTTAGATCATTTTTTTCTGTTTGTGAAAATTCTCCTTGACATACATTCTCTTCTTTTAAATTATGACCAAACCCAACTATCGCGGGCAAATATTCATCGTCTCCATAGCTAAATACTAGTCTAACTACTCTAACCATTTTAATAGTTGTTATCATAAATAAGCTTTATATTGTTGCATTATGGATATAAAGCTTATTAATGATACAACAGGAATTATAACTTATAAATGAAACATATTAAATCGGGTACTACATATATAAAGTAAGATAGCGCGATGAAATTCTCAGTAAGCGATAAGCCAAAAAAAGACATATTTATTGCACTCTTTCAGCTTTTGAAAGGCTGTACCAGCGCAATCAAACTCATCTTTAATGAAGATCACATATATATTCAAGGCATGGACAAGTCACATGTTTGCCTTTTTGATATTAAAATTGTGGCTTCTTGGTTTGCTTCCTATGAGCTTGATAGTGATGACAAGCAAGAGTTGTGCATTGATATGAATTCCTTTTCTACAATCCTATCTGTAAATCAAGATAGTAACACTATGATAATTTACCATGAAAACGAAGATGATACACTTTGCATTGACTTCATTAATGAAAAGAATGTTAAAGGCGAATTTAACAGGCATTTCCACATGCCTTTGGTTGACTTAGAAATGGATCTCTTGCACATTCCTGACGTGGAGTATGATGCGGAATTCACTGTAAACGCAAAGAAAATTTGCGAGATCATTTCACAATTGACGCTCTTTGGCGATACAATGGAAATCAAATGTACGGAAGAAACAATTGATTTGATTTCATCTGGGATTTTAGGTAAAATGTTGGTTAACATCCCAATTGATGACCTTGCAGAGTACGGCATAAATGAAGGAGAAACAGTTGAGCTGGCTTATAGCATTAGCTACATTCATAAAATGTGCGCCACTACAAAACTTTCTACAGACGTATCCTTTTCCATTAGTGCATCTTATCCAATGAGAATAAAATACGATTTAGGAAATGAAAGCTATGTTACGTTTTATTTGGCTCCAAAGATATAAAATAATAATAAAATTTGTTTTCATATTATATAATATATGAAATCAAAGTTTACCACTTTTATCAAGAAGAATAGATTGGTTTTTCTTATTTTTACATTATTAATTATATTAGCTGGTATGTATTTTTTTCGTAATAAGAAAATGTTTACTGAAGGTATGACAGCTACTAATGCTTGTAGTGGCATAAAAGACTGCAAAGCATGCGCACAACATTCAGCAGGTGTTTGCTATTGGTGCAGTGGTACGTGTGTAGATCCTGACAATGATCCCGATAATATTATGGACAAGGACACTACATGTACAAGAGACTATATGAAAAATTGCCCTGTGGCAGCAACTAGTAGTCTAACTGCTACTACAACATCAACACCTACCCCAACAACTACCCCAACACCTACCCCAACAACTAGTCCAACAACTACTACTCAAACAACTACTAAATAAAGAATAATATTGTAGACATTAGTAAAAACTAGCAGAATTTATTATTATTTTTATGTAAGACTCATGTTGAAAATAATAATAGGCTTATTCATTTTTTGCCTTGTTTTATTCTTATACCTGCACATCCAATTTCATTTAAAAACAAGCGACGATTTAGAAGTCTATGAAATTGAGCAAGCGTCCAAGGACAAGAAGGAAGAAATCTGCGACTTAAGGCAACCAGTAATGTTTGACATTGAAGATGATAAATTAATGCAAACAACCTCCAAAGATTATATTCTGGAACACTATCCCGTTTTTGACGTGAAGATTCGCAATGTAAAGGAAGAAGTTACCCCTGATACAGAGATTTACATGCCTCTTCCTCTCCACATGACTGCAAAACTCTTGGATGAAGACAAGGACGCCACCTATTTTAGCGAGAATAATGCCGACTTTTTGCAAGAAACGGGCGTTTATAAGAACTTTCAATACAACGATGAATACTTGAGACCTTCTCTAGTCTCCAATTGCAAATACGATGTGATGTTTGGCTCCAATGGCACAACGACACCATTTCGCTACGAATTAAATTATCGCAACTACTTTGTGGTCACTCAGGGATCCGTCAAGGTCAAGTTGGCACCACCAAAAAGCGCAAAATATCTTTACCCTGCAAATGACTACGAGAATTTTGAGTTTAAAACACCCGTTAACCCGTGGAATGTGCAGCCCAAATACAGCGCCGATTTTGATAAAATCAAATGCTTGGAGGTCATTTTAACGCCTGGTAAGTGCCTCTCTATTCCCGCCTATTGGTGGTACACTTTTAAATTCCAGAAGAACTCCAGCATGTCTGTTCTCAAATATCGCACATATATGAATAATATCGCCATATCACCACACATTTTCATGTACGCATTGCAAATTCAAAATGTTAAGAGAAACATTGCAAAAACCGCAGATATTAAAACACTTAATACTGACCAAATTGAAGAAGGCGCAGAGGAAGACCCCAACCATTCACAAACCGACGCCGAAACCGACAAAATGACAACAAATATTAATGATCTTATCCCCGAACCATCAAGTCATATAGCCAGCGTAGATGTTCACACAGAGATTGCCAATGAGATTCAATCATATAAAACCTCAAGCGCAACGCTTGCATAAAAACCCCCCACTACATCCATGTAGGGCAAACATTAAAGCCCCTCAAAACTCCGCCATCCGCCGAAGGCGGATCAAAAGCAACACCAATGTTTTGACAATTTCTTTTTAAAACTTACTTAAAAGTATTAATAAGTATACTATAGAGACTATGTCATCCAAAGACAAAAATATTCAAATCAATAATGTAAATAACAATTCTAGTGGCATCAGCGAGACAAAAAAGAATGAGCTTATGAAAAAGTTGGAAACTGAAGGAGAACAACAGCTAAAGAATCTTCAGCTTAAAAATAAATTAACTGTTGACAGTTTAACAGGCATTATGGAGGATGGATTTAGCGAATTTAAACAGAAAACTGGTAAAAATCCTACTTATGCAGAAATGCGAGCCATGTACGGTTAACTTGATTGATTATCATCACAATACTTTTGGGTTTGAAGTATATTATATTAGGTTAAAGACAACCCGATATAATATATTATATCTGTGTACATTTTAGATCTATATGACCCTGCTCAAGATCAACATTGATGATAGAGCGTATAAGTCATGGACGGTGTTTAACTCGTCCACAATGCAACAGGTTTTAATGCCTGATTTTAACCCTGTAGAACACAAATTGTTGACAAATGACGTATTTACGTATAATAATGATCGTGGGCAAAATAAGCTTGAAATCATTCATTCTTCCGCGCGTTTGATGGAATCAATACCTGCAGTTTTGGTATTGCAAAACAACAAAACGTACGGCAGAAAGGGTGGAAAATTGCTCTACAAATGCGTCCCAGATGATATGCGTCTACCCGTTTTCTTGGTGCCATATGAAATTAAACACGTGGGGTTTTCAAAGGTTTTCCATAATCTATACGTTACTATCCGTTTTAATGAATGGACTGACAAACATCCTCATGCAACCCTCACTCAAAACATCGGCCAAGTAGATGTTTTGGACAATTATTATGAGTATCAGTTGTACTGCAAAAGTCTCAATGCATCTATTCAAAAATTCACGCGCGACACTAGCAAGGCTTTGCGGACTAACTCTCACGATTATTTTATTGAAAATATCTGCAAGTCTCACCCCGAAATACAAGATAGGACAGATCAAAAAGAATGGCGTATATTCACAATTGACCCGCCCAAGAGTTGCGATTTTGACGATGGGTTCAGCATACGAACTTTGGAAAATGGCAACAAACTTGTAAGCGTTTACATCTCTAATGTGACAATTTGGATTGATGTATTGAATTTATGGGACTCTTTTTCACGGAGGATTAGCACAATTTATCTGCCAGATAGAAAGCGTCCCATGTTACCAACTATATTGAGTGATTGCTTGTGCAGTTTGCAATCCAATCACACGAGAATCGCATTTGTCATGGATATTATTGTTGATCCTGTTCAAGAAGAAATCATTGACATCTCTTATTCTAACTGCTTGATCCGCGTATTTAAAAATTTTATCTACGAGGAACCTGATCTTCTTAAAAATGACGAATATAACCATCTCATGGAGACTATGAAGCCTTTGACAAAGAAATATCGGTATATAAGTAACGTTCGCAATAGCCACGAACTCGTGTGTTACATGATGATTTTAATGAATTATCATTGTGCAAAAGATATGATGAAGCATGGTAATGGAATTTTTAGATCCACGCTAATTGGCAAACCTGGTAGCAGCGTTCCAGCTAATTTGCCTGAGGATGTGGAGAAATTCATCAAGATTTGGAATAGTTCTTCTGGCAAATACATTGATTTGCGCAATGCTGGGCAATTTGGAGAGGTTCGCCACGAGCTTCTGGAATTGGATTCTTACATTCATATTACCTCCCCCATTCGCCGTCTAGTTGACCTACTAAATATTATCAAGTTTCAACAAAATAATAATATGCTAAAACTGTCAAGCAATGCGTGCGAGTTTTACGAGAAGTGGACAAAGGATCTGGATTATATAAACATGACCATGCGAGCCATAAGGAAGGTGCAATGTACGTGCTCTCTCCTTGAATTGTGTACTAATAAACCAGAAATTGTTGAAAAAGAATACGATGGATTTGCGTTTGATAAATTGGCAAGAAATGATTTTCTTTTTCAGTTTATTGTATATTTGCCAGAACTGAAGCTTGTGTCGCGAATAACTATGCGCGATGATCTGGCGAATTTTGAAAAGAGGAAATTTAAATTATACGTTTTTAATGATGAGGATAATTTTAAAAAGAAAATACGATTGCAGCTAGTTGGGTAGTTTACTTGACGGGTAGTTTACTTGATGGGTAGTTTACTTGATGGGTAGATATTATTTTATGAATATAAATAATATTTACATTATATATATTGTAATGAGTTTAGCAAACAAACATCAAATACTTATTTCATACATGGCAAAAGTAGGCGAGAGTTTGCATGGTAAAAAAGACCAAGAACTTTATGCGTATTTTTTTGGAGAGGTTCCCAGAAATGAAATGCTTAGAGATGCAATTGATGGTGCTATAGAGAAACCAAATGGAGAGATTGATTATGAAGTATTAAGAGCTGAAGTTGATAATAAAACTCTCCTAAAAATTGTTATTGGAAATTTGATGGTTATTTACAATAAATACTCTGGTAAAAAGGTAAAACAATCGCGCAAATCAAGTTCTTCAAGCTCAAGATCTTCTCGCTCTAGTTCAAAAGCCGTTAGAGGAGGGCCAATGCCTATGCAAATGCCTATGCAAATGCCTCAAATGAATTTTCGTGGGAGAAAACACGATTCTCCTGGAGAAGGAATTGAACTGGTTTCATTAAATTCTTTAAGCCGAGCGCCAATAGGAAGAACTACAAGAAAAAGAAGAAGTAGTAAGAGCAGTTCTTCAAAAGGAATTGAGATGGTTGAATTTAACAAAGGAAGAAAAAGAAGGACAACAAGCAGTCAAAGAAGCAGCAGCGGAAGAAAGAGTTCTAGAAAAGGCAGAAAGATTTCCAATAAACCTTATGACGAGATTTTAAGTTTAACTGAAACAGGTTCCATTGGTAAAAGAGGATCTCTTTATGTTTCTAGTCCATCTAAAACTACGTCTTCCAGAGCTGCTGCTGCCAGAAATGCTGCTTCCCCATTTAAACTTTTAGATTCATTAGTTTTATCTCCTTCAACAGGTTCGCCTGGTCACTCCTCAACAAAAAGAAAAGGAGGCTGAGGCCCATCTCAACCACCCATGCAATTAAAGTTTTAAAAAAGTATTTCATAAATGCTTCTGGAATGACGTTTAAATATGCAAATTTACAAAATAAATGCGCATATTTATAACCGAGAATTGAAGATGTTTTATGATTTTACACATACAACGACTGATTTGTTGCAACATATTTTAATGTAAGTTGAGGGATTTCCCGCAATTTATGAAGCAACTCTATATTCCCAATATATTCAGCGACCTTTTCTAGTTCGCTTGATATATTATTTATCTTCAAGAGAGCCTTTACAAACTCTCCCAAAAATACCTCTTTATCCTGTGACAAGGTCTGTAAAACCAACTTGCACTCTTGCGCCGATTCAGCCATAGTCCAATCATAAACATATCTTAACAGCTCAAAATGAATATTGTAATCCGTTCCAGTATTTATTTGTTTCTCTGTTTCCAAATCTAGATACTCATTATACATTGTCCTACATTTCAAAACTAGATCTCTTATCTGCGTTGTGGGCGCATTGGGTGCAATACATGAAAGATCTTCTGGAACACTCACATTCGTGAAACAGCTAAACAGAGAAACCAGCTCCTGAGCCGTAAGGGATTGCAGATGGTCGTTATCTACCAATTCTGCCATAACAAGGCAGTGCATTTCTCTAATATGAGAGGCAATCGTTCCCTTTATCGTTAGCTTATGAATGGGCTTCTTTGTTTGTTCATCTATAAGCGGCTGTTCAAGGAATCGTTTGCTGATTAGAATATCGGTAACTTTATTTACATTTTCTGCGATAAACTTGTTTGTATCATCTAGGCGATCGCTAAGACTTGACATCTCAGCGCATTTTGAATTGTATTTTATCAGCGTCTGTTTATCCTGTTCCAAAAACTTGTGGTTTGATTGAATCTCTTGCATTCGGCGATCAATGTCCTTGCGCTTTTTATTTGCCGCATGAGCACGCTGTGCCGAAATATCAAGGTATTCTTGGACGGTCTGTCGCGGGGTTCTGGAATGATCTAGACTATTGTTCAATACCTCAATCTCGGTGGATATTTCGGTAATTTTCTTATAAGTTGCAGACATGTCTGCCAGAATGCTATCCTGAATCATACTATTGTTTGCAAATCTGGCGAAATCGCTGTCACCTGCATCCAATAAATTCAAAATAAGATTAAAAGAGATCTTAAACTTTGAAACAAGGGTTTGAGGCTTACCTCCCATCATCTGCCTGAATTCCAGTGTGTCAGTATTCTTGAAAAGATTGGTCAAATGGATAACGTGTCCCACGGTGTCAATGCCGCGTCTTCCAGCTCTTCCCGCCTGTTGAGTATATTCGTGTGAATGCAACATTCTCATACCACTTCCATCAAACTTGTTAATATCCGTGAACAATACCGTCTTGGTTGGCATATTGATACCCACTGCAAAGGTTTCGGTAGCAAAAAGGAGCTTAATATAGCCCTTGGCATAAAGTAGCTCCACCATTTCCCTGAGAACGGGCATCACTCCCGCATGGTGAATGGCGATGCCTTTTTCCAAAAGTGAGACCATCTTGTGATATTCTGGCAGTTCCAAATACTCTTGATAATTGGGGAGCTTCCTGATAATTTGTTCGCATTCGCGCTTCACGGTATACCCAACTTTGGAGTCAAATTCTAGAAGAGGAACCGTGATTTCATTTGCACACACTTCAAGCGCCTTTCTAGAAAAGACGAAACAGAGTGCAGGTAGCATCTCATTTTCAACCATGTGTTTGCAGACATTGTTCAAGACGTGTTGGCGCTTCACGTAGACATTCTTTGTCTCCATCAGCTTCAAAGTTTTCTTTATTCGCTGGAAATTCTCCTCTTCAAACTTTCCACCTGCCGTTTGGATTGTGATCAATTTATTAGTCACGTTTTTGACCTCTTGCTCCTTTTCTTTATCCTTTAGAATCTTGAATATGGCCGAATTTGACGTGATGAAAGAATAATGCGTGAGCGGGACTACTCGCTCATAAGTTGATGCGAGAAAAACCGTCTTTTTATCGTCAGTTTTGTCGCGATTCTCGCACCACAATGCGAACTTTTCTGGTGAATCAATCGTTGCGCTCAACATTACCATCTGGACTTGCGGAGGAAGCATCATAATTGTCTCTTCCCAGACCTTGCCTCTGTCTTGATCGTTAATATAGTGGACCTCGTCAAAAATGACACATGCTAGTTCGTTCTCAATGTCCATGTCAAATGCTAAAAGTGATTTGGATGTGTTTGTTGCTGACGCTGACGCAGCTGAAGATGCAGCATTCTTTCTTCTATACAATGTGTTTTGCAGGATCTCAGTAGTCATAATAAGCACATCGGCATCTGGATTGGCCTTCAAATCGCCAGTCAAAATACCGAAGCTAATGTCGGGGAATTTCTTTGTGAATTCGTAGAACTTTTGATTACTCAAGGCCTTAATGGGAGACGTGTAAATGACGCGCCGTCTTTTATCACCCTTGCGCTTGACAAAATACTCAATTGAGAATTCGGCTGGAAGAGTCTTACCAGATCCAGTGTGCGCAGTAACAAGAATATGATTTCCAGTTACAATCGCTTCTATAGAATGTTTTTGAAAAGGACTAAGAGGAAAGGGAAACATATCAAAGTGCTCTTGATATATTTCTTCGTCTTTCTTTAGATAAGAGGTTGAACAGATTTTGACCATTTGACACGGGGTATTACTATATATTATCATTTTATATCTATATTGTTTAGAATAATAATATTTGTACAATATAAGTTTATCAAATAATGTTAACTGGTAAAAGAAAACAAGCCGCCGATTATGATCGTGATAAAAGAGCTGAAGAAAGAAGTAAAATGAAAGAGTTAGCAGAAACGCTTCAAGCAGCGTTAGATGAACAAGAAGATGGACAAGAAGATGAACAAGAAGACTCTCATGGTTTTGTATATGGATCAACTGGAGGCGAAAATGAATCAGTATTAAATGCAAGATTAGATGAAGCAGCGACCACTATAATATTATCTGGAAAAATAAATAATTATTTGGGACAAGGTAATGCAGGAGGATCATACGATACAGTAGTTCAGCGCAATGCAACCGTTCTATTTGCTAATCTATATCCCTCATTTGTAACTGGTGCATTTGGTATACCATTTAATGTTGGTGAGATTGAGCATGATATACTAAAGGGATCCCTTTACATTACGCAAGTATTAGGGGGCGAAGATACAAGTGTTGGTGAAGAGGGTAGATTCTCAGTCTCTTTAAAAAGACTTGTTGAAGGTTACAGAAGAGATCCTGATGGAAGCGACTATTTTGAAGATATGGTTGGCCCACTAACATATCCTGTTGGAAAATCAATATCTCCATCTTCATCCGTTGTATCAATCCCAAGCAGAATTTTAAGACAGATTAAATATTGGAAAGATGATATTGAAAGTGGCGATGAGATGGATGAAAGAATGCCAAACATTGAAGGAATACAAAATTTATTAACTACTGAGATTACAAGTCAGTTTTATTTAACTCGCCATCTATTTTACTGGCCTGTGAAAACTAGTGTACCAATGGTTGTCTTTACTGGAATTGGGGGAGCTAGTGCATTGCCTGAATTTCAACAAATAACTGAAGGTTCTGTTCAAAATATTACATTACCTTATATTGTATCAACAACATATGATTTAGATGTGGCAAAACGATTTTGTGGTTCTACAAAGCAAATTCTTTGTATTCTTTTTAATGCAGGAGTTGTATTGCCTGTAGTTTCTCAAGCAACATCTGATATGACTGAACGCGAAATACTATTAAATAATGGGACTACACTACAAAAAGTTGCCGAACTAAGTATTGATGATGAAGGTTACACATATCATTATTATCGTTTGCTCAGTTTTATTCTTCCTACAAGAGAACAGGTTCGTGATAAAATAGAAGAAGCAACTGAAGTATGGGTTAAACAACTTGGATTGACAAATGAGGGAAATACAGTAAAAAGACAAACTACCCTGACTCTAGAAATGCCAGGAGGAGGAAAAAAAAGACGCTCCATGCGAAGGAAAAGAAAAACTCGTAAAACAAGTATGGTTAATAAAAAAAATACACGCAAGAATAAGAAAACAAAAAAAATAAGAAAAAAACGATGATTTACTGTTTTGTATAATAATATATTATCGGCAATTAATTAATTATTTGCGTCATTCACATATTACAAAAATACATAAAACATTTAACCGCGAAATCCCTTTTTATGGCCCTTGGGAGCAATTTGCTGCTGGCTTTTTGCACCCGTACGTCAGGGCTTTATTCTTTTTTTGTGACCAAATTCCTGTTGATTTTTTTGCACATTATTATCATTATTAGAATAATTTTTGTTATGCTTATTATTTTGATTTTGGGTTTGAGATTGATCTATTGTTTCACCATCATCAAGAAAATCCTCCATTGTGGCTTTACGATAAAAAGTACTTTCTTCCATTATAAGTATTATTCTATTGCTATATCTAAATTATTAAAATAAAGAAAACATATAAAATCTAGCACATATTGTATAATATAAAACGTATCATACAATACTCAATGACTAAAAATGGATCACAATTATTAGGAAATAAATACCGAATCTTGCAAAAAATTGGCGAAGGAACATTCGGCAAGGTGTTTTCAGGAGAAAATGCACGAACAAAAGAACTAGTAGCTATTAAAATGGAGCCGCTTTTACTAGATATTAAATTACTTAAAAATGAGACCAAGGCTTATTTATTATTGGCAAAAGAGATGGGGTTCCCTCGCATCAAGTGGTACGGTGCAAATGCCGAGGATTTTTATATGGTGATAGATTATCTTGGACCTTCTCTTTCTTCCTTCAAGAAAGAAGCAGGAGACCTTGACACAGGAGTGGTTGCAAAACTGGGGATACAAATGATTGAACGAGTCAAGGCAGTCCACAGTGTCGGGCTTTTGCACAGAGATATTAAACCTGATAATTTTTTATTTGGCCATGGAGCCACCACTTCAAAATCGCATATTTTGCATCTCGTTGATTTTGGTCTTTGTCGCAGTTATCGGGATGCAAATGGAACGCATATTCCTGAGAAAACAGGGAAAACATTAATCGGCAGCTTATTTTTCGTCAGTTTAAACATTCATCTTGGACTTGAGCCTTCTAGAAGGGATGATCTTGAATCTGTTATTTACATCATGGCTTACCTTCTCTTGCCCAACTTTTTGAAAGATGAAGTGGTGGCGAGGGAAGAAAGAGTAATTGAAGATAAACGCGGATTGATGCAGGTGAAAGGTACAATTATTGAACGTTTATTAAAATATTGTAGAGGTTTGCGATTTGACGAGGAGCCCAACTATGATGGGTTGATTGCCGTTTTGAAAAAGGAAATTTATTAATAAAAATAATATGTGTGCGCAATATATTATTTTTAAGAGTGGTGATTCCAAATAGATTTAAAATTGAAATGCTTTTTTGAAAAGCTAATAGAGGTACTCATACGCGTTTACACAGTTCTTCAAAGATATAACTTACTATCAAAATGGCAATGTCAATTTTCACCAGAGATTACGTGGCGACCGTTTACCACGAGTATTCAGGTGTTGAGCTCAAGGCAGGTCATCCTTATTTGGAGGAGTATCTTGAGGCGACGAAACTTTCGCCCAAGTGGCGCGACTGGGTTGACCAGGTCAAGGAACAGGGCGACATTGATCTGCGCTCATTCACGTTGACAGACGTGAACTTCTTTGGTCCCGTTGCACCAGAGAAGCTTGGATTCTTCAAGGGACACTGCGATGCATACGACGCTGTTACCAAGGAAAAAATCGCGAGCAACATCGTCTTTGGGCGTGGCGGATGTGTGGCATGTCTCGTCATCTGCACTGCGGAAATTGACGGGGTCAAGAAGCGTCTGGTTCCCATGACTGAGCAGATCCGTATGGCAAGTGGCGGCCGTCGCATTGAGGCCATGGCAGGCATGCTTGATGCAAACACACGCGAGTTTCGCGGTCCAGTTGTCAAGGAACTAGAAGAAGAATTCGGCATTAAAATTGGGGAGGCAGATTCACGCCTCATGCGCCTCCCAGGCAAAAAAGCGTGGCCCAGCCCAGGTGGGTGCGACGAGGCGATCCATCTCTTCTACATGGAGCTAGACATTACGCGAGAAAAATACGAAGAGATGTGCAGTCGCACCTACGGTGAAGGCGACGATTGGGGCATCCGCATCCGCTTCTACGATTATGACACGTTTGATGAGGTGCTCAACGAGGTGGGAGACTTCAAGGCGGGCGAGATGTGGCGCCGCTACCAGCTTGTCAAGCGCCAAGAAGCAGCAGTATAATAAATCGCAAAAACAACTTAAAGCCCCCGATAATAGAATAAATCACAAAAACAACTTAAAGCCGCAAAACACCATAAAAATCTTTTTTCCTTGATACATGTAGGCTGATTTAAAATAAAATTATCCAAAAATGTATCCATGTAGGCAAATGCAAACTGTTTAGAATTTCAAAACTATTTTCGTCAAAGTGATTTTGGACATTTATTTTTGTCCATTTTTCAAAAGTTATTTCACTTTTCAGCTTTTTTTTCAAAAAATCACTCTCTTACCATAATGCTCTTATTTTTATTTTTCAGTTAAAAAATTTATGATTGTAAAAATTTTTATTTTTTTGATCTTTGCAAAAAAATGATTTAGACGTTTTTCTCTGTTAACTATATAGTTAACAAATGCTAACAAAACAAACGCCTAAATTTGCATGTGTACAATGTCACTTCATAACCAGTAACAAATGTGATTTTTCTCGCCATTTATTGAGAGCCAAACATTTGAAGAATTGCGAGAAACTAACAAATCTAACAGATTCGACGCAAAACCCTCCTCAAAAAACGCAAGAGCACATTTGTGAAAACTGTGAAAAAGTTTACAAATCTAGAGTTGGATTATGGTCTCATAAAAAGAAATGTATATCTCATGAAAAAGAAATTCAAGAAAAAAAACAAGATGGATCTATTTCAAACGAAACTATTCTTGCTTTGATAAAACAGAATCAAGAACTGTCAAAAACAGTCCTTGAACTATCTAGTAAACCAAACACAATAAATAATACTACTAATAATACTATGAATAATAGTTTCAACTTGAATATGTTCTTGAACGAAACATGCAAGGACGCAATGAACCTAACAGATTTTGTAGATTCTTTAAAAATATCCTTTGCCGATTTGGAGAATACGGGAAAACTTGGTTATGAAAAGGGTATTTCCCAGATTTTTATCAACGGATTAAAACAACTTGAGCTTAACAAAAGACCAATACATTGCACGGATACAAAGAGAGAAAAATTGCATATTAGAGACAAAGATGCATGGGAGACTGATCAGGAAAAAGAAAAAATTAGAATGGCCGTTAGAAAAGTGGCAAATAAAAATGTGAATCAGATTGCGGATTGGTTTACTGCTAATCCAGATGCGCATGATTATCATTCAAAGAAAAATGATCAATACTTGAACATTGTACTTGAATCCACTGGTGGAAGTACCAAGGAAGAAGAGGAAAAACGAATAAATAAAGTCATTAGTGTTATTGCAAAACACGTCGAAATTGACAAAAGCTCTTCTGCATAATAATTTTGTTATAATAAAATTATTATGATAATTTAACAAATCAAGAATTTTCACACCTTTGTTAATGTTATATTATGCACCAATTTTTTATACAAGGTCTTGTAAACATTCTGCAATTTGTCAAACTTCATATTGAATTTTCCATCAGAGTGTTCCAACTTTATATTTTCAATGATTCCCTTATCTTGCAAAACCGTTGCAATCATCATCTCCGTGGTTACACGATCGCCAATCCAATTATACAATTTTGAAAAAGTGTCACATTCTTTTGAATTCCAAAAATTCCTATATGTCTTAACAAACAGGGTTGAATGCGTTACATTTATTGGTGAAGCAAATGTCACTATAGTGCTGAAGAATTCACCAAATTTAACGCGAGCAATTGTTGTATGAGGCAATGCAAACTCATTCTCAATCTTGAGCTGTTTGAATCCAAAAACCTTTTTGGCTATTGAATCTTTACCCGACGTATAATCGTACTCGGTCTTATAATGATAAGGATAATCTCCAACCAAATATGGCGGAACTTCTTTAGTGGGGCTTGGACTCTGCTTATTCCCAAACGTGTGAACAAATCCAATATGCATAACATCTAATGAGTTCTCAGTTAAAACGCGACCATAAGCCTTAAATGGCATGTTAATAAAAATGCGCGACAATGAACTGTTTCTTGCTTCATCTTCTTCAAATATGCTGATTTTTTGTGGCGAATATAAAATATTGCTTACCGTATTCATGTAGATCCATCCATTTTTCTCAACAATATTATACGTGTTCTGGTTTTGACACGGCGTATTCGTGAAATTAAGACCAGGTACTTTGCACAAGACACCATTGGTATTAAACTCATAACCGTGATAAGGACACATTACATTATTATTCACCAATTTGCCTCGCGATAATGATGCACCTTTGTGACTGCAATCGTCATCCATTGCATAATAATTATCATTGTTCTTCCAGAAAACGTAATCGCGATTCCAAACAGTTATTCGGTTGAGAACATTATTTTTAATCTTTGTTGCTTCACCAATAACATACCAGTTTAAATTGTATTTGTTTTCGGCCTCTTCTACCGTTTGGAGCGCTACTGCGGCAGGCTGTCTTGTTTCTATAAAAGAATCGCTATTTATATTAATATTATGATTCCTGTAAGTTCTAAAAATACCTCGCAGAATAAACCCATTGTTTGTAGTTAATAATAATAAACATAGTAATAATGCTGTTACAATGTTCATTGCGATATACTTATATGTGTTATTAAATTTTTAAGCTAAAATTGCTATTACTAAATATTTTTATCGTGGTTCCACTTGCTATGTATACTACATACCTCGTTACACTTTAACCACGGTAACTCTTAACTAGATCATTAAAGTAATCGCCTTTAATTGATTTCATTTCAAGCAAAACATTTTTTATAAGTTCTATATTTGATTTCTCCGAGGTGATAATATCAATGGCCTCCTTGAAAGCCTCATTAAGAATCTCAAGCGCCTCTTTGTCAAACTTCTCCTTTGTCTTCTCCGAGTACTTTGAACCAGACCCCATTGTTTTTCCCAAGAATGGGTTTCTTCCAGCATCCACATTCTCATTATAAAAGACCTCTAGTTCATTACCCATACCATAATTGCCAATCATTTGTTGGGCAATTTCATTTGCCTGTTTTAGATCCTGGATAGCACCCAATGATACGTGTTTGTCACCGTAAAAAACGAGTTCAGCGGCCTTTCCTGCCAAAGCAATGACAATTCTCTTCTTTAATAGATCCTTGGTATACATACCACCTTCACTTATCTCTGGCAACTCATTAAAAAGAGTGTAACCTCCTGCTCCACTATAAGTGCTCTCAATTGTCACCTTCTTTAAAACAAAATACTCGCTGAATTTGTGTGCAGCAATTGCATGGCCAAGTTCATGCAAGGCAACGCGTTCCAAGGCATCTTCTGGCCTAGTGTCCGTCTTCTTGATAATACCGACCACCAATTTTTCCAATGCATCCTCCAGGTTTTTCTGCGTAATAACAGTTTCTCCAACCCTAGCCGCAAAGATGGCGGCTTCGTTCACAAGGTTCTTCAATTCTGCGCCAGAAAAGCCGCTAGTAATTTCTGCTAAAAAGTTAATGTTAATATTATCTTCCATCTTCTTGTTCTTCATATGGACCTGCAAAATGGAGCGCCTGGAGTTTTTATCAGGTAGAGGAACATTGACAATACGATCAAATCTACCAGGGCGCAAAAGGGCCGAGTCAAGAACGTCTCTTCTGTTTGTTGCTGCAATAACAAGGACGCCAGTATTCTGCGTAAACCCGTCCATTTCAGCCAAGAGTTGATTCAATGTTTGCTCTCTCTCATCATTTCCCATATTTATTCCTGCACCTCTTTGACGGCCAATAGAGTCAATCTCATCAATAAAAATGATGCATGGGGTATTTTCTCTTGCTTCTTCAAACAAGCCGCGAATTCGTGCGGCACCCATACCCACAAAAAGCTCAATAAATTCACTTGCAGAAGCCGAGATGAAATTTGCCTCCGTTTCGCTAGCAATAGCCTTTGCCAATAAAGTTTTGCCCGTTCCTGGAGGTCCCTCAAGCAAAATGCCCTTGGGAATTTCAGCTCCAGCATTCTCGTAAAGAGTTGCATTCTTAAGATAGGATACAATCTCTGTGCACTCTTCAAATATTTCTGGGCTACCAGCCCAACTAGCCAGCGTAATATTGGAATTATCCATAGTAAGTTTCGTCATTTCCGTCTTTGACTTTTTACCACCAGGAAGAAAAGGATTGCCCCCACCTGACATTGGATTTTGAATTCGTTGTATCATTACAATGGATCTAATTATTGCAAAAACAATAAATGGGCCTATAAGATTTTCTCCTGCGGTCAAAATAGTGTTAAACCCTTGCACAATAGGATTTGACGGTGTCTCCATTATATAAGTTTTAATCTCCTTTTTATCAGTCATAGTTAAAATGCGATTGGTAATAAGCGGATTTGACTCTACTTGCTTAAATGGACTTCCCATAGTTGGTTCTAACTCTCTAAAATACAAAGTTTTATAATCATCTGTATAAAAAACCTCATCCACATTTTTATTATCAATGTCCTTCATTAATGTAATAACATTTGTCTTGTCAATTTTCATATCGCTTGTATACTTTATTTCTTCCTTCTTTGTCTCAAGAGGTTCCGTTAAAGGTGGAAGAGAAGACTTTGCCACTAATGGCCTAACAGATTTGAGAGAGTTTACGGAAAATATAAGAAGTTGAACTACTGCGAAAAATAAGGCGCACTTCATGTAAATATATTCCACCATTTTTTTATATCTATTTCAACGCAAATATCATCATTTATTATTTGTCGCTGCAAATAATAAATCGCGAAAAGAGCTTAAAGACCCTCCCAAACAATAAATCGCGAAAAGAGCTTAAAGACCCTCCCAAACAATAAATCGTGAAAAGGGCTTAAAGACGCTCAGCGGCGGCGATGGTGTTTCTTAGTATGTTTTTTACCTTTCCCCTTGCCATGTTTTGACCTTTTATGGTGTGTTTTTGAATGATGTTTCTTTGCCTTTACATGCCTCTTTTTATGCGTGCGCTTTTTATTATTACCACCTCTTACAGCTATTGGTGCTGTGTATTGCGTATCCAATGTTGGTGAAGCAGGCATTAACAAAGTTGTATAATCTATCTTGCTTTTGGGCATTTTGGAATTACGATTATCTTGCTCAAAATCAAGTTTGCCTTTGTTTTTATTTCCTATTTTAAGTTCTTTAGCTGCATATGCACGACCTACCTTTGTCCATTTTCTTATTGTGCGATCAAGTGATCCAGTAAAAATTGTTGAACCATCAGCATTAATCGCTACGGTTCTTACTGAATCTGTGTGACCTCTTAAAATGTACACTAATCGCTTAGAAGGCCACTCCCATACGCGTGCAATATTATCAAGAAAACCTGCGACAATAAATCTGCCATTTGCGCTCCATGCAACTGATAAGGCGTCTTGATTTGATGTACCAGGCAAAGTTTCAATATTGTGTGCGTCAAAATCGTCAAAATCATATCTTTCTATACGAACTTGTCCATCGCTGCATGCCTGTGCCATGTGAGTGCCATCACGATTCCACACCATTTCTGCTGAACTATATTTTGCATTTTCGCCGTATTCCAATTCTTGTCCAGAGACAGCTCCGTCTGGAGTATGAACCTCCCAATACTGAAATAATTTAATACCATCATCCTCATCAATTGCACAACTTATAATTATTTCTTGCGTTGGACACCAAGCAACACTTATGACGGGACCAATATTTTCTTCTTCAGCATTAGGATGTTCGTTGTTTAGTTCAGATATTTGCATAGTAATTGGGGCTTGATCAGCATTCAAATTTGTAACATTATTCCAGATCTTAACATCTCCTAACGCATCTCCACTCACAAGCGAATCACTTGCGCGATTCCAATCAATAGTATACGTTGGATCTGCTTCCGCATTACTTTGTATCGTTTTTACAATCTCTAAGTTTCTGTTTAAAACCACTATTTTTCCTTCTCCATCACTATAAGCTAAAAATTGCCCATTTGGTGACCACTTAATGCAGTTTATTATCGTGATTGTTTCTGGGTCTTGAATTTGTCTAATTAGATTTCCTGCACTTGCGCCATATAATTTTACACCACCACTATAATTTCCAGATGCAAGCATGCTTCCATCAGGACTTAATGACATTGTTGATACATCCCCGTTTGTAACAATAAATGCACTGGTTTCTCTTGTATCTAAATTACCTGTAACTACTTCTTCATATTCTTCCATTTATAGTGTATATATTTTTACTATATTATATTTTAATACACAAAGATCTGCAAATTATCGCGGGCTTATTATTGAGTTTTTATTGTCCAAACTGTCTTACATCCATGTAGGCACAAATTATCACATAATTTTCCCCTACATCCATGTAGGCGCAAAATTGGGCCTACGGCAAAATAGGCGCCCTACATATGTAGGTAAATGCAAACTATTTCGCGATCCAAGACCCACCCACAAAAGGGACTTTTGGACATTTATTTTTGTCCATTTTCGAATTCTGAAAATACTTTTGGGATTTTTTTTCGATGTGTTTTTGAAAAAGTGATTTGTGACCATTATCGTCTAAATCCTAAAATTTTAACGCAAAAATTGTGATTGTAAATTTTTTTGCAAAAAACGAATTCTTGAAAAACTATTTAAGAATATTTTCACTTAGCAATGTATCGGCAATGTTTAGCAATCAAAATCTGCCAAAATCCAGCCACAAATTTTATTGTAAATTTTGTGACTATGGAACGTCTAAAAAAAGCAGTTATAACGACCATGTTTTATCAACAAAACATCAAAAATTAGTAATTAGCAATCAAAAAGAGCAGAATGGCAATGAACATTCTCAAATTCTGCCAAAATTCTGCCAACCGTATATATGTCCAAATTGCTCTAAGGAATACAAGGATAACTCGGGTTTATGGAGACATAAGAAGAAATGTATAAAATTAGTCGAAGAAATGCAAGAAAAAAAACAAGATGACTCGGTTTCAAATGAAACTGTTCTTGCCTTAATAAAACAGAATCAAGAACTTCAAAAACAAGATTATTCTGTTTCAAATGAAAATGTTCTTGCCTTGATAAAACAGAATCAAGAACTGCAAAAACAAGTCTTTGAATTAGCTAGCAAACCAAACACAATAAATAATAATACTAATAATACAATGAATGCCAGTTTTAATTTGAATCTATTTTTGAACGAGACCTGCAAAGATGCAATGAACTTAACCGATTTCGTTGATTCATTGAAGATATCATTTGCCGATTTGGAAAATACTGGAAAACTTGGTTATGAAAAGGGAATATCCCAGATATTTTTGAATGGATTAAAAGAGTTGGATGTAAGCAGACGCCCGATACATTGTACAGATTCTAAGCGCGAAAATTTATACATAAAGGATAAAGATAATTGGCAAAAGGATCAAGAGAAAGATCGCATTAGGATGGCTGTTAGAAAGGTGGCAAATAAAAATGTGAACCAGATTGCGGATTGGTTTAATGCTAACCCAGATGCACACGATTATCATTCAAAGAAAAATGACCAATATTTGAACATTGTTTTAAAGGCGACTGGTGGAAGCACAAAAGAAGAAGAGGAGAAAAGAATTAACAAGGTTATCACGACAATTGCTAGGCATGTGGAGATTGATAAAAAGGATTTACCAAGCGTATAATACTTAATTAAAATCATATGCAAACCAATATAAAGGCAACACGCAATATAGTGTATAAACAAGATGTCTACGGATACACCTGTTACACCCGCACTCGTTACAACCTCCACCGCCGATCGTTTCACTGGTCGCGTTAAGTGGTTCAATACTAAGACTGGTTATGGTTTTATCACCGTGACCGATGGAGATAAGAGTGGAAGCGATGTTTTCGTGCACCACAGCGCCGTTATTGTCTCTAGCGAGCAATACAAGTATTTGGTGCAAGGCGAATACATTGAGTTCACGCTCATCCACACCGAGGGCGGAACTCATGAATACCAGGCTGGGGATGTGAGTGGAATTAAGGGCGGAAAGCTCATGTGTGAGACGCGCAAGGAGTTTAGGGATACGCGCACATCTTACAAGGGGGATGAGGGTGACAATGTTGGTGAAGAGGAGGCTCAAGCGAGAGTACCTCGTTCGGTGCGTCCTCCTCAGGAGCGCAGGCCTCAGCGCGAGGCCAGGTCTCAGGGCGAGGCCAGGACTCAGGGAGAGTCTCAGGGAGATTCGTGGGCTTACGTCGCCAACAAGAAGCGCGAGGATCGTCCTTCTGCAGGAGGCCGTGGACGAGGATCTGGTGGACGCGGTGCCGCTGGTGGTGGAAGGGGTCAGGGCAAGCCTCGCGAGTCCCCCAAGCCTCGCCTTGAGCTGTAAATAATAAAATGATTATAATAAATATTGTTAATGTATAATTTTTTATTAAAACACAATAATTCAAATACTTATAAATTTTAAGCTCACTAGTTTAAAATTTATATTATCTGTATAAAAATGTATTAAAGTTTCTCTACATATATGTAAGTATAATGGATGAAATAGAATTAGTTCCCGATAATATTTTAGTTGAACAAAAGAATGTTGAAGAAGCTCATCAAAATGTTTTCAATCAGTTTGACTCCATTCTAAGTAAGTTTTCAACTTTTAAGATGCAATTTACTAGTATTCAACAAGAGATTAGATCATTAGAGAAGAATGTTAAAAAAGATCTCAAGAATTTAAAGAAGATTGTAGATACAAAGAAAAAGAATAAGGGTACAAAGAAGCCGTCTGGGTTTGCTGCGCCTTCAAAGGTGTCAAATGAATTGTGTGCATTCTTGAATAAAGATGCAGGCACTGATGTTGCAAGGACAGAAGTTACAAAGGCTATTATTGATTACATTGAGACGAACAAGCTTACTTTAAAAGAAAATAAAAAGACAATTATTGTTCCTGATGAAAAGTTAAAGACTTTATTAGGAGTTGATGAGACTACTGATAAACCTTTGACGTATTTTACGTTGCAGAAGTTTATGAATAAGCATTTTATTAAACAGACTGCCATTGAAGTATAATAATCGGCAAAATGATAAAAACATAATATTTGTAGTATTATAAATATTATGTCTAATGACGCATTAAAAATAAACACAGTTGGAATTGCTAGTGAAGGGTTGCGAAGGATTTTAGCAAATAAAAAATTTATCGTAAAGGAAGAAGATAATAATGAAACACATATAACTGTTGTTGATCCAGAACCTTCAAAATCTGTTGCACAAATTATTGCACCAGATAATAATACTAATATTGAAACTGTTGATAATATTGTTACACGTGAAGATAAAATGGTTCAAACAGATAATAATAATTATGTTTTTGCTAATCAAGAAAATTTACTGTTTAAAAAAGAGATAATAAATTATACATTTAATGCTGAAAAATTGGATCTATTAAAGGATGCAAATAATAAATTAAAAATAACTGGATCTTTAACAGATAAGCGGGATAAACTTATATTTGTATATTCGTCTTCAAAAGTGGGTTCTACTGCTTTAGTGTCATCAATTCGTTTATTTGCTAGCGATAAATGCGTAGTTGTTCATCTACACAATGAGTTAATGCTTAAGGTTTTGCATGGAGTAGAAGGCGTGACAATAAATGAAATTATCTATTATAATGCAGCCATGGGGTTTGATGTGATTGTCATTGACATTTATCGCAATCCTATTGAAAGAAAATTATCTTTGTTCTTTGAAGACATTTCTTCGTTTCATTTTAACACTACCGATGACAATCTTTTAAAATATAAATTATCGTTACTTGTTGAAAGATTTAATCAAATATATTCGCATATAGCTACAGAAGATAAATTTTTAGATGAGTATAATATTGAAACGCCTCGGGAGTTTGATTTCTGTAAAAAATATCTATTACTGGAGTCTCCTGGAGTAAAATACTTGAAATTGCGTTTACAGGATTCAATGGAATGGGAATCAATTCTTTCTAACCTCTTGGGAGTTGATGTAAAAATAATACGAGATTATGAAACAGATAAAAAAGCGCTGGGATTATTGTATAGTACTTTTAAGAGTGAATACAAATTGCCTTTAAATTATTATCGCAATTTGGAAGATAGCAAATATCTTAGGTATTTTTTAAGCGATGCGGAAAGAGATGATTATCTTAAAGAATGGTCTAGCAAAACAACAGACGAGTTTAACGGGTTTACAAAAAATGAATACATTGTATATGAGCGCGTAACTAGTCAAAATTGTTATAATAATAAAATAGACCACAATCATTATTTTGACGGAGGGTGTTTCTGCGAAGGATGCTTTATTAAAAGAAAGGATGTTGTAAGTAACATTGTCTCTGGAAGCCAAATAAATTATCGCGTTATTCACGATAGTACTTCAATTCAAATTGCAGATAATATTACAAACGATAATAACAAGAAAATAGTTGAAAGTGATAAACCTAGAATGGAGCTTATACCTGCGATAGATCGCGATAAAATGGAAAATAGACGTGCTATAATTCGCCTTAAACTGGCAGAAAGGCAAAAGAAAGAACTAGGCGTTAATCTATTTAAATTTGGTCGTTGATAGGGGAGATAATATATTATCGCCCAAAATGACTTAAAGACCGCTCGCGGGTGGGAAAAAAGGGTTTAATTAGATTAAGGTTACAGACAAAATTAAATATTGGGTTGTTTTTCTATCTATACTCGGGATCACCGTTGTCACACAGGAATGGGTTGTGGCCGTATATGGTCTTGTGGGACTCCATGAAGCGACTCTCGTAAGCGTGGTAGGTCTGTGCAACAATCACCGTTGGAATTCCTAAGATCTCGGTTTCAATCTCAGTGCGAGGCAGCTCGTAGCCATGCATCTCAATCGCGCACCCTTGCGCAAGGTAGAACTCAAAGGTGTTGTAGATGAATCCGTTCGTCTTGGAGCAATCTCGGGACTTGCCTCGTTCGCTGATGTGGTGTCCGCACAGATAGCTTCCCCAGCGTCCCTTGATGCCGTCGCGAGTCCCACCGATCTTCACAATGCGTCCGTTGATGGTGAATATGTAGAGCCATTCGGCCTTTTTTTTGTAGTCCGCCTCAGGAAGACTGTTTATCAGCTTAATGACCGTGTTGCGCGCCTTTTGTCCCTGTTTCTTCCCCTTCTCCGCTATGTCTTCATCCAAGACTATGGAACCAACGAACCTGAACTGCTCTTTGTGAGCGTAATCGGCAAAGGGTGCCGTCTGTTCATGGGGGATCAGCTTGACCCATTTTTTTGTGTGCCATGATTCGTGGAGTTCCTTTACATTGGGAACTCCACTAATATCCAACTGATCGGGTGCAACAATTTCAAACTCCATGATTGGAGACTTTAACAACAATGATGCACGCTAAAGTGTATGAGAAAAGTATTTCAATTTTTTTTGTAATGCATCTATAAATAGAGGTTCCATGAAGTCAACTGAATTTTTCGTATACCTTTTAGTGTCAACCGACAATGCGACGTATGTGGGTGCCACAGTTGATTTAGATCACCGTTTAAGACAGCATAACAAAGAGATAAAAGGGGGAGCTCATGCCACAAGCGCAAAGGTTGCAAAGGGAGAAACCTGGACGCGAGCTTGTCATGTTGCAGGGTTTCCAGATTGGAGTGCCGCATTGCAATTTGAGTGGCGTTGGAAGCAATTAAGTCGTAAATTACCGCAAAAGATGCTACCTTTGGAACGTAGAATTAAGGCTCTTGAGACGCTTTTATCGCTTGATAGACCGACTTCCAAGGCGATGGCTTATGCGGAGTGGCCATCACCGCCATCATTATGTGTCTCATCAGTGATAATATTAGGAGGTTTAATGTCGTTGTTGTCGTGTAAGTTAGTTGTTGCACCTTTAAAAAAGGTGGAGCCAAACATGGAGCCAAACATGGAGCCAAACCAACCTTTAGAAAAGGTTGGGCCAAAGTAGTCTAAGGGTAGCGTATATGGGAGCCAATAGGAGAGCCAATAGGGGAGCCAATGGGGGAGCGTATAGGGGAGCCAATGGGGGTTGTTTTGGCTCCACCTTTCCCAAAGGTGGATAAGGGAGCCAATAGGGTTGTTTTTGGCTCCACCTTTCCCAAAGGTGGATATGGGGGGTACATTTCAATTTTTTTAGGGTTAGGGGTCCCATAGGGGTTGGTTTGGGCCAAACCTGAGTGCATTTCAATTTTTTTAGGGTTAGAGGTCCCATAGGGTTGATTTAGCTGCACCTTTCCCAAAGGTGGATAGGTAAAGCATTTCAATTTTTATAGTTATGAGTAAGGTTGTTTTCCTAGGGGATAGATTTCAATTTTTTTAGGTAGTTGTTCTATCCCCTAGGGGGGTATAAGCATTTCAATTTTTTTCCACCTTTAGGAAAGGTGGAGCCAAATGGGGTAGATTTCAATTTTTTTTAGGGTGCCTATGGGGTGCCTATGGGGTGCCTATAGGGGTGCCTATAGGGGTGCCTATAAGGGGATCATATGGCCCCCCATAGGGGGTGGGTTTGACTCCACCTTTTCTAAAGGTGGAAGGGGTAGGGTTTGGCTCCACCTTTTCTAAAAGGTGGATTTCCCAAAGGTGGAATTTTTTAGTCTCCACGGAAAAGCATACATTGAAAAAAAAATTGAAATACTTTTGTGGGTATTGGTGAAGAGTACAACTGTTAACGCAAACGAGTATCAATTCATCATCTACTATACACCAAGCAACAATGTCGTCCACTGTCGTGTCAACCTTTGATTCGTCCATGTACGTTACGGAGCTTCTGGCCCGTTCCCTTGAGAACAGCGCCCTGGACGTGACTCACCGCGCGGTGATCGCCCTCGCTGAAAAGTACGGTTTCTCTGTCGAGGAGGCGATCGCCGACCTGGGCCTTACCAAGCTATCTCTCACCAAGAAACAGATGGCAAAGAAGGGTTCCAAGGGCGAGAAGGCTCCCAAGGCCAAGGTCGCAAAGGCCGAGAAGCTGGGCTTTGTTCTTCCCTTCTGCGGTGCGATCAGCGAGGCTCACTGCCCAGGTCTGCAGTTCAACGGCGGTCTGTTCACCCAATGCAAGCACGAGCGCGGCAGCTGCGAGAGCGGTTTCTGCAAGAAGTGCAGCGAACAGGCGGACAAGAATGCTAGCGGCGCGCCCGACTGCGGTACCGTTGGCCAGCGTCTAGCTGCCGAGCTGATGGCTTTCCGTGATCCCAAGGGCCGCGCTCCTATCTCGTACGCCAAGTACATGGAGAAGAAGAGCATCACCGAGGAACAGGTCACTGAGGCAGCGGCTGCCCTAGGCTGGGAGGTCCCCTCGGAGCACTTCACTGTGCCCGAGAAGAAGACCAAGGCTGCCAAGGCCCCCAAGTCCGAGGGTGAGGCCCCCAAGAAGCGCGGACGCCCGAAGAAGGACGCCAAGGTTGTAGAGGCTAGTAGTGTAGATGATCTGTTTGCGACGCTGGCGGCTGAGGCTGCCAGCCCCAAGTCCACTGCGGTGGCAAGTGAAAGTGTTAGCGAGAATGTTAGTGAATCCAGCGACGATGAGAGCTCTGGTTCTAGCGAGAAGAAGGCCACCAAGGCCAAGAAGCCCAAGATGAGCGATGCCGAGAAGGCGGCCGCCAAGGAAGCCAAGGAAGCTGCCAAGGCTGCCAAGGAAGCCAAGGAGGCCGAGGAGAAGGCCGCTGCCAAGGCTCTCAAGGAGGCCGAGAAGACCGCCGCTAAGGAGGCCAAGGCTGCCAAAGAGGCTGAGGAGAAGGCTGCCAAGGCCGCCGAGAAGCTCGCTGCCAAGGAGGCCAAGGAAGCCAAGGAGGCTGAGGAAAAGGCTGCCAAGGCCGCTGCCAAGGCTCTCAAGGAGGCTTCCAAGCCCGCCAAGGTTGAGAAGTCCAAGGTTGCTTCCACGGCTGGTGCTGCTCCCGCTGCTGCCGAGCCCGCCAAGAAGAAGGTCTCGGTGATTGCATTCAGCTTTGAGAGCAAGAACTACCTGCGTTCCACCGAGGGTGTCGTCTACGATGCCGAGACCAAGGAGGACGTTGGCATGTGGAACGAGGCTACCAAGGAGGTGGACTTCTTCGCGGAGGACGGTGAGCTCAGCGAGGAGGAGGAGGATGAGGAGGACGATGAGTAGACGTATGGGCCTCAAAAACCACAAAAATGAAAAACCCCAAATATAAAAATCTTGTATGCATGTCTTAGTGTAGAATAGTTAGTAGCTTAGTTTGATCTTAACTTGTCTTGTAACCTAAATAAAGAAAGAGGGGGTAATCCCCTTTTTTCACTGCACGTTAAATCCACCTTTAAAAAGGTGGAGCGAATAGGGTTTGTTTGGCTTCACCTTTTTTAAAGGTGGATAAATGTGAATTGAGATACTTTTTCTTCCTTCGTTCTATTCCCAAGATAGAGGAAAGGATGGATCTAGAGGTTGCCTTAGGGTGGTGTGCAAAGTGTGGGCCAATCCTTTGCAAAATAGGGGTGTCAAATCATGGGCGATTTCCTCGTTTTGTCGGTGATTTCTGGGGTGCCTATTTTGGCACCATTTAGCGTGTTGAATCATCAGTCCAACCTTTGGACCCTCCACTCCCTGCTAATAGATCCGTTGAGCCAATAGATCCGTTGGGAGGGGTATAGGGTTACACGGTTATAGGGTTAGGATTGCAGGGTGCATGGTTGTAGGGTGCATTTGGCTCTACCTTTAAAAAAGGTAGATTGGAATACTTTTTCTTCCCTTGTTCTTGTCCCAAGATAAGAAAAAGGTTAGATTACAGGGTGCACAAACTAGCTAAACTGTTTATAAACTGGGTCATTCCTGGAGTTACGATTTGGAACAGCATTTGGCTCCATCTTTCCCAAAGGTGGAAAGATGCCTCTTGCTTCTCACGCAGCCATACTCCTGCATTCTCTTCTTGATTTTGTTGACGTGTCTTTGATCCCCATAGACGGAGACGTAGTTGACCCCATAGAGCCAGCCGATGAGACGACCTAACCCGAAGACCACGTCACTCCATTCATCCAGGAACTCGTCCCATGTCTTGACTTCAAGCAGCTCAACGACCTCATCCCAGATGTCTTTCA
>Ga0194044_10000013_pt1 | contig 62696 bp, 62 predicted proteins | sample JunL4417m_MetaG_FD_155460 | JGI IMG/M metagenome (GOLD analysis project Ga0194044, IMG submission 155460) | Anoxic zone freshwater microbial communities from boreal shield lake in IISD Experimental Lakes Area, Ontario, Canada - Jun2016-L442-17m | ecosystem: Environmental > Aquatic > Freshwater...
GTCGTAGTGCCGGCGCCGCCACGACCGCCCAGCTAGCAAACTACGTCCTTACGTCGCAACTCGGGGCTTTTAATGGCGTCGCGCAGTTGGACGGGACAGGAAAGCTGACAGACAGTCAGATTCCGTCGCTGACGACTGCGCAGATCGCTCAAATAACGCCGGCGGCGATTGGTGCGGTTTCGACCGGAGACGTTGTTGCTATTACAAAAGGCGGCACCGGCACTACGACCGCTCAGGCTGCAATGAACGCCTTTGCTGGCGCCGTGACTTCCGGGCAGTTTTTGCGCGGGAATGGAACCAATGTCACAATGTCCGCGATTCAGGCGGCAGACCTGCCATCAATTGCCACAGACAAGGGCGGCACTGGGCAAACCTCGTTCACAAACGGGCAAATTTTGATTGGCAACACAGCAGGCGGACTGTCAAAAACCACGCTGACTCCTGGCTCAAATATCAGCATCACAAATGGAGACGGGACCATTACAATAACGGGCACTGGAACATCAGGGCCATCAATAAAAACTGTTGGGCTCGACGCTGCAACAATTCAAGGCTGCATTAACCTATGTGCATCAGCCAGCGCACTTAACGCCTACAGCGTTTTGATTCCTCCTGCCGATTACGTTGAGAACCTGACGCTTAAGGGTAGCGTAGCGCTTGTGGCGATGGCCGCACCACTAAATGGAGCATCGACAACAATCAAGGGAGTACACACTTACGCTCCAGAGACGATCAACTCGACTAACAATCGGATTGGATTTCAAAATATAACTTTCTTGTCGTCAAGCATTACGACGGACTCGGTTGCTTGCGTCTCAACTCAAAAATACATCTCACAGTTACGCTTCTCCGGTTGCACGTTTAGTGGCACAAAGTCAGATACTTACAGTCATTTGCGCACAGACGATAACGTCTCAGTTTACCTAGACAACTGCCGATTTGAGAGCAGCGTCGGAGGCTCGACGGCTGCTGGCGTAACGCAAGGCAACGGGCCGTTGTACCTGAGCAACAACATGACGTTTGATGTGTCGGGCAGGGCGTTAGATGTACCGGTTTCCACAACAACAACCCGGACGGGGACCCTGATTATGGGGAATGTGGGTGTAACGCTAACCAGTGGAGACACAACGGTTTTGGCCGTCGGGATGAAAGTGACCGGCACTGGCATCACTTCCGTGAGCCAGATCAACGCCATTACGGGCTTGACCACGTTCAATCTGACGACGCCGCCGCAGACAAGTGGCACGGGTGTTATTTTGACCTTTGGACAAACGCCTTACGTCGAGATCCACGACTCTGTCCTCGCTGGCAAAGGTACTGAGGTTGTGCGGCTTGGCAATGGGTTACTAGCTGGAAACAGCTTTAACATTAGCAACACTGCGACAGGCGGCAGCGGCATTAACATGCTAACGGCCAACACTGTGGTGTGCATCATCAACTCCTCGTTTACGATCTCCGATGTAACAGCTTACACAATCACGGCAGCCGCTGCGCCTTGTTACGCCGCGCTTGAAAGTGTCTCGTATTCCCATTCGTTTTTGGCGGCTTATAGCACGCTAATCGGCGCAAATGTCACAGTTGCAGACTACTCTGCGCGCGCAACCAGCGTTTCTAATGGCGGCACAGGCCAGACCAGCTTTACCAACGGGCAGTTGCTAATCGGCAATACGACAGGTAACACTCTCGCAAAAGCTGCACTGACAGCAGGCACAGGCATCACCATCACCAACGGCGCTGGGACGATTACGCTCGCCAATGCTGGCGCGTTATTGACTGCAAACGCTTTTACTGGAACGCAGACTTTTCCTGCGGGGACTACAGCGGCGGCTCCTGCTAAATTTCAAGCTGGCGCAAACCTAACAACTCCAGTAGCTCACGCAATGGAGTGGGACGGGGCTAACAAGTACGTCACGACTGGCGCAGTATTCACTGGCGCAATTGCTAGCGGCTCAACAGTCCTGAACGTCACAGCAGTAACAAATGGGGTGATTCAGGTTGGCATGTTGATCACTGGCACTGGAGTAACCGCTGGCACAACCATCACCGCACTTGGTACAGGCATTGGAAACACGGGAACTTACACGGTTTCTGTGGCTCAAACAGTCGCATCTGCTACAATCACGGGGCAGATTCGCTGTATTGTGGGAACATTTATTAACGGCGCTGCTGGAGGAACTGGCGCAGTCCCTGCCATTGCGACATCGGTTGGGCGTCCGGGGCAGATGGCGTTTGATGCAACCTTCTTGTATATTTGTACGGCAAATAACATTTGGAAAAAAACAGCGTTAATTACCGTCTAAAACCAATAAGCGAAGTTGTTTTAAGTGTTGTAGTTGCTTGCAATTTTTGTTGGTTATCTTTTTTTATTACAAATGCAAATTTCACCAATAAGCCCAAGCCAAGCGGTACAAAAGTACACAAATGTCCAGGCGCCGGCGGGACTAGTTGTCCTGGAAGCGCCAAGCCGAGTCCTCCCTCCGGCGGGACAAGACGGAAGCGGCCTTCCAGAAAACAAGATTCTGGCTCATAGCCTGTACGACGAAAAAGGGAGACTGCCTCTATTAAACGGCCCAGGGGGCAACTACTTGGCTCACATTTAATATGGAGACCATCCTTGAGATCGCAAAGGGCCAGGGATTTCCAGTGATGTTGCTAATGGTTGCCATCGCATGGATGCAGCGCGTCAACGCCGACTTAATAGCCAGGCTGCACGACGAGCGGGCCGACCGGCTAGACAAACTTGAAGCGGCAATCAGGGAATGCGAGCGTGACAGAAAAGATCTTTGGGTTAAACTTTTTGAGCACAGGGCAACATGAGCAATATTAACAGCACCGTTTGCAGGGCAGACATTCCGTATCCGAGCGTTTCCAACGAATCGGTGCCGTCGTTGATTGCAAATCTAGTCCAGGCGCTATACGGGGAGATCAGCAAGACGGTTGTTGACGGTCGCGTTGTTTGGAACATTCCCTGCGATCCGGAAAACTCAGCCAGCGTTCCTCAATTACCACGGGAGCCTGGCGAGGGGTTGATGTGTTATTTGATACGTTTGGCAAATGCAGAAATCTACACCCCTGTTTACCCTGGCGCCGGCATTGCAACGTACAACGTTCCAGGAAATTATAGTTGGACGCCTCCCTTGTTTGTTCCTTCAGTTAAAATCACTTTAGTTGGAGCTGGCGGCGGCGGCGGCGGAGTTTCCGCGACCAACACAGGAACCGCATCAACGCCTGGTGGCGACACGCTCTGCACCATCAACGGTTACACTATGACGGCTCAAGGCGGGCGGAGGGGGTCATATTTTACCAACCGTTACACGCCTGGAAACACAGGTTATGATCCTACTGCCGGAAATGGTGGCAATGCTTTTTCAACAAAGCCAGGAACGTCTACTGGAAGTGGAGGGAATTCTATAATATCAGGTAATACTTATGTTGCTGAGGATGGCACAGGGTCTAATGGCTATTATGGCGGCGGTGGCGCATCTCGCGCCATTGGCGGCGGGGCTGGCTTGTTTGGGGGCGGTGGCGGTGGCTCCTATCAATACAGCGGCGATGGCGGAGCTGGACGTGGGTATCTGTATGGCGGCCCTGGCGTTAGCTATATTGCCATAGGCAACTCCATTTTCTGGAAAAAAACTAGATTTGGTGGCGGTGGAGGCAGTTGGAACACCACTTATATTGGAGGCGGCGGCGGGGGATACATTTTATTCAGCGAACCGCTTCCGTTGGTCCCAGTCCCAATACAATTTACAGTTGGAGCCGCTGGGGTTAACGGCACGTATGGTTCTGGATCTGCTGGAGATGGTGTTGTCGTAATCGAATACTAAATGCACAATAAAAGACACCATCTTCCGGAAGGATTTCACGACTTAGGCGAAGAGCTTGGAGCCGCAAAGGTTGAAGTAATTCAAGAAGAGGCCGAAACCCAAATTCACTATCCATCCCTTTGGTTTCACGGCAATGATGGCTTAAAAAAGCTGCCATCCAAAGGTTATGCCCTAATTTGCTACACAAAGGTCATGGAGCGAGAAGAGACGACAACCCGCAACGACAAGAAAGAAAAAGGGTACGTCTGCGAGCTTCAAATTCACGGCATTAAGCCGGTGGACAACGACGAAGCGACGGAAGTTGAGCCGGACGATGATGACGCCATCGAAATTGGATTAGAAAAAGCGTCAAAAGAAACCAAAAACGATTAACTATATGGCCGACCGCACAATGCCTCCCTCTGACCCAAACCCCTCAATGCCTCCCGCTGGGATGCCTCCTGGAATGCCTCCTGGCGGCGGTATGCCTCCTGGCGCTGGAATGCCCCCTGGCGGAGACGTTATGATTCAAATGCCAAAAGGCATCTTTGATCAGCTTCATCAGCTCATCCGCCAGTTAGCAAGCGGCGCGGAAGAGGTCGCCGCCAAAGTAAACGCAGAGGCTGCCGGCGCTGACGCAGGGATGCCCCCAGAGATGGGAGGCGGTGCTCCTGGCGCCGGCGGGCCAGAAGGCAGCCCAAGCGACGCAGATTTCCTCCAGGAGATGGTGGCTCAAGGCAACCGATAATTCTATGTTTGTCAGCGAGATTTACGACGAACTGGTCGAAATCTTGGCGACGGCAGACCGTTCCAAGGTTTTCCGAAAACTGACCCAGGCGCTCCAGGTGCTAATGGAGAGCGGGCACTATTTCCACACGAACAAGGAAGTGGATGCCTGCACTGGGTGGGACGGTCAGACAGTGACGCTCCCTCGCGGCGTCGAGGTGCCTCTGGCGGTTAATGTGGACGGTTCGCCGACCTACTTCCGCGGGCGCCTCTTTCAATATTCAGTCAACAAAGGGGGGATGTACGCTCCTGTTTCGTGGGCATGGGACGACCGCGGCTTTGTCTCGACGGCAATGGACATTCGGCAACCAAGTCAGCTTGTGGCGGTCGCTGAACACGCATCGGATGCCTCGTTGACAATTCGCGTGATCGGAACAGACGGGCAGAATAGACCATTGCGGACGCAAACTCCGGATGGAGTTGGTGTTGATGGAGCTTTTATCCCAATTCACGCAATTGGGGACTTTCCTTATGGCACCATCGCTCCAGACCCTGTTTCGATCCAGACCAGGACAGTAAAAGTCACGCCTCTGACTGAATTTCAGGCGCTCGGGGCTGAAGACCATCAATACCAGACTGGTCAGAATGTTTCGGCGACGAAATACACGCCGTTTTCGGTGCTGCCGTCGCCCGTGCAAGAAGGTGAAAAATTTTACGTTGGAGTCACATCCAGCAGCACACTTCAACTTTACCGAAACGAGATTGACGCCCTGGCTGGAAATAATCAGGTCCAATTGCAGTCGGTTGTCCAGGTTACGCCGGGAGATGTTGTTTTGACCGACCAGCGGGGGGTTCAGCTCTACACGACAGTGGCGCTGACCGCAGAGCCTCAGATTGCCCTAGATTCACCCAACGAGGTCACATTTTCGACCTTTGCTGGCGGGTCTTCCTATTTGCCGGTGCCACTTTTGGCCACCACTACCTATTTTGCGGCAGTCCTGGACGCCACAAACTTACTGATCTATGACAATGCCACGGCGGCTGCCGCGGTTGACGACACATACATTCCGCTTTCAGTCTCATCTGGTCAATTTTACGCGTATTTGCGGAAGCCTATAACGCCTCAAACAAAGCTGACCTTTACGACAGATCCGGGATTTGCATCAGGAGATTCTGTTCAAGCCTACACAAACAATGGAGTGCTGCCGCAACCGCTGTTAAGAGGTCAGACGTATTATGTTCATCGCGTTTCTGGAGACACCACGACGTTTGGCATAACGCTGCACTCGAGCTACGCAGAATCGGTTACTGAGCCTGGGACAAGCCCGATCAACCTGATTACCAACGGAAGCGGTCTCAACTCAATCGCTAAATTATTGCCAGCAACAGCCTACCCAGGCACCAGAAGCAACATTGCGGCGCCAGGAATTGCATTACCAGCCAGCGTTCCTGGGACAAATGCAATTGTGACTCCGTTAGTCACGGGGCCGGTAACATCGGCAACGATTTCAGCAGGAGGAACTACTTACACATCTCCTCCGTTGGTCGCATTTTCAGACATCGGCGGGTACGGGTATTTCCCATCGCCTGTGGGGCTTCCTGTTGTAACATTATCGGGCGATGTGGGGGGAGGCGCCGTATTACAAGCTGTCATTGATGCTGGGACGACATGGATCAAACAGGTTAACGTCACAAGCCCAGGATCCGGGTACAACGCATCATCGCCGCCTACTGTTGTCTTTTCTGGCAATATAGGGCCATCGGGGTTTCCTCCCAAGGCTCATGTGGTCATTGTGGGTGGGGCTATCTCCCAGGTCATCTTGGATGCGTATGGCTCCGGTGCAGCCGCAACAACGCTCTACAATTCCGGAACTGCAGCGGTTAACGGAATCCTGATTACAAACCCAGGGAATGGGTATATGTACCCTCCTCGCATCACATTGTCTGGTGGCGGCGGGTCTGGCGCAACGGCAACCTGCGCGGTCACAACCTCGTTCTTGTCTGGGTATCGCGTTGACGCGCCTGGGTCTGGGTACGCCAAAACTCCGGCAATTTTCATCAATGGAGGAAGCGGGTCTGGAGCTTCGGCGACGGCAACAATCAACTCTGCTGGCGGTGTTGCCGTAGTCACTCCTGTAACGCAAGGGACCGGCTACACAACGGCTCCCTCGGTCAATGTGATGCCTTCCACTGGTGTTTTTGTTCAATTCTCGACGACGGGAATCCTTCCTGCGCCACTCGCTCAAGGGGTTGCGTACAGAGCCGAGCTTCCAACATCTCCAGACGGGTCATTTACGGTCAAAAACGCTGACTTTTCAGACATTTCGATTCTTTCTTCTGGTTCAGGCACGTTTTATGTTGCCTTGTCGCGAACATTCGGCGTTGGGTTCACAAATATATGGGAGGGAGACTTTAATGGTGTTCCTGACGGCCAGCCAGTTTATTTTGGCTCAGACTACCTGTTGCCCATTACTTCGCCGTCTACTGGCAGCGGAACTCCGTATTATGTGCAGCGAATCTCGAGCACTCAAATTAAGCTGTACACCGGATTTACACCTGGCAGTCCTGGGACATTTACAGGACTCATCTCAATCACCGGCCTAGGTTCCGGCCAAAGCTACTACGCCATTCGCTCAACATGCGCGCCGGCTGTTTATCAAAATTTCCTGGCACCATATGATACCAAATATTTGCAGGACGGGACTTTTGTCTCGTTTACGGCAAGCAAACCCAACGGAATTCTTCCTACGCCATTGGGTGCTGAAAACAAATATTCCATCACTAAAAATGGAACAAAGATCACCTTAAGCAACACGGGGTTCAACACAGATCAGGTTGTGTTTACTGGCCTGGGCACTGGCCAATTGTACATGAACATGACCCATCGGATGACTCCGCAATTTTCAACCACTTTAGACGTTGATAATTCGCTGTTTGAAACAGGCGAGTCAGTGATTTTTAGAGCAGCTGATGGCGATATTATTCCATTTGAGTTAACCGGATATCCGACAACTTATTACGCTAGGCGCTCAACTAATTCAAAAATTGAGCTTTATTCATCAAGGGCATACGCCACAAACGTTTCTAGTACATTTGGAAGAGTAGGATTTTACACAACAGGGAACAAGATTGATTCGTATTTTTACGCGGATTCAATCCAAGACCCTGTTCTGGTGAAATCAATTTTTCACATTGAGAAACCTCCGACTCTTGGATACGTCAGCCTATACGCCTTCGATTATGGGCGCAGCAACGACATGACCCTTATCGGGCAATATCATCCATCCGAGACCAACCCAAAGTACCGGCGCATTCGGCTCGGGAAGCAATGCTCTTGGGTTCGGATTATGTATCGAGTGTCAGCGCCGACCATCTTGACGATGGAGGACTACATTCCAATCGAGCACTCCAGGGCAATCATCGCCGCGGTTCATGCCGTTGATTTAGAAGATAAGGATTTTATGGAGCAGGCTCAGAAATATTGGGCCTCGGCAATATCGCACCTGAGAGCTCAAAATGAGTCTATGGAAGGCCACGCAATGACTCCGCCCCAAATCAACAACATAACTTACGGCGACGGAACTGACCTGGTGATGTTCTAAGCGATGAAAGCTCCAAACATCACTCAGGGACGGGCGCAGAAAGTGACCGCTGGTTGGATTCACGGCGTCAACAGCGTCCGGAATCCCTGGGCGCTGCCTGAAGATCAAGTCAAGTGGGCTCAAAACTGCACGCTTCGAGGCGGGGTGGCTCAAACGCGGCCTGGATTTGCGATGAGGTTGTCGTTGCCAAATGGCAATTTTCAGGGAGGCATCATTTTCAACGCAAACAAAGAATACTCAGCGCCTCAAACGGTCAAGGGGTTGAACGGCAAAACAATCTTTTTACCAAAAACGGTCTACACTCCGGAGGGAGCGTCTTCCCAAAAGTTTGAATTGTCGTATCTCGTATTTGCGGTTGCCGGAAAAGTTTATTTTTCCGAATTCCCTTTAGTTCAGCCAAAAGCATGGTCTTTACACCAACTTACTGGAATTGAATTAGATCCGGCTGTAGAAAACGTTAATTTTTCAATTGCGACGCAATCCGCGTTTGTCTCTTCTGGCAGCACAACAGTCACGCCTTCGCACCGGATTGTGGTGATTCAAGATGGCATCTCAAAGCCGTTGTACTGGGACGGGTCCGATAAAACGGGCCAAGTTGCGCTTGACATGCCAGTTGGATTCTGGATGGCTTATTCCGGCAACCGGCTTTGGGTCGCCACCGGCAACATTATTTCTGCTTCTGACCTAGGAAACCCTTTGGGGTGGACGGAACGCACGGAAGGAACCGGCAGAGGCGATTTTAGCGTTCCTCGACCTGTGACGGCAATGCAGGACTACGTTGGTCAAAACAACGATTCCAAGTTGTACGTTTTCACAGATCGGAGCACTTATGCGTTCGCCTCTGGTGTCCTTGATCGGGCTCAATGGGTCTCAACACAAAACTTCCAGAGCATTCTGTACCCGACCTTGGGCTGCGTCGCCGGCAGGAGCATCTGTTTCCAAGCTGGTATGATGTGGTGGTATTCGCAAGGTGGGCTCATCTCCGTTGACGTTGCAGCGGCGTCGTACCTGTCGTCCCAGGTGCTGTATAAAGACGTGGAGATGGCAAAAGCCAAACGCCTTATTGTTTCGGACTTCTCTGGCATTGCAGCAACCTCGTTCGAGAATTACTTGCTCTGTTCGGTCCCCTACATGGACCCGCTTAACTCGGTCACGATGGTCCTGGATTACGCTTCCGCATCGGAGTGGAACCAATCCAGGTCGCCGGCGTGGGCGGGCGTTTGGAACGGAATTCGCCCTGTTGCCTGGGCAAATGGGTACGTCAATAATGAACCAAAGCTCTATGCGTTCTCCGTTGACTACACGCCCACCTCGGATGGGTCATTCAACCACGTCTGGGAGACGTTCATGCCCCACCGGTACGACACTTGGCTCGATATCGGTCCAGAAGGGCAAACATCCGAGCGGATCTCAAGAATTTACGCCCAGGTAGAAACCGCTCTCCTGGGAGATGGGATGGACCTCAAACAACTTGCGTACGGGGAAGTGGATTGCAGTCAGATCGGCGGCGTTGTTGACGTTAAGATCTCGTACAGGGGAACCAAAGGCACATACCAAGAGATCCTCAACTCTCGAATCCTTTCTGCCACCAATTCGTACCAATACGAGACCTCTCCAGAGGCTTCAAAACTGGAAAATTTAGGCATCCTTCAAACCCAGCACCGGCGCCTCATTACGGAATCCGTCAACCCTGTTTCTGGGAATATCTCCTGCGAATCCCCGCATCTTTTCAACGTTGACAAAGCGTTTTCATTCCTTATCGAGTGGTGCGGTTCAATGGGCGTTGAATCGGCCCGGATGTTTATGGACCCGTTTTCGGAAACGAGCTACGGCAAGACGAGTCGTGATGAGACGCAGTTCTGCGTTGTTGGCGAGGCTGGTGATTCGGTTTTGATTACCCTGGCGGATTCCCAGGAACAAGTTGTTGATATTCATGCTACTTCTTGGTCCTCCACTCAAACGAGGACAGTCACTAAGACGTGCGCCGTTGGAACGACTGGGCCGGCTGTCTCGGCCACGGCAACAGCCTCGTACATCTCGTTTACCTCTCAAGAGGATGCAATTACTCAAGCTGGAAATAAAGCGCTCCAGGAAGCGACAAACGCGGCAAACCAATACCGCAAAATGAACCCCTGCGCATGAGTGTTCCTCAACCTGCTCCAAAACCGGAATCCCAGCGGGTTTCGGTGCTTTCTTCAACGTCAACCACGGTTGAGAATTACCCAAATCTCTTCATGTCCCCGTTTGGGAACGACGGAGTGATTCCGGTGTATTCATCTATCCCAATAATGGCGGATGGCTCAACCGCCTGCTTGCCGTGCGTTGTTTGCGGGAATTCAACGCGGACTTTGGAAATTGTCACCATTGAGGCATCGCGACTTCAATCCCAATTTGACATGGGGGTGGTTCTTGGATTAAGCAACTGATATGTCAATCACCTATAAATACGTCCTTCCAAACACTGAAGATTATGCAAAATTGCAACTTTTTGCGAAAACGTTTAACCACGTTGTCAGTCCACATCCAACCATTAACACATTTGCGCATTACAAAGGCGATATTTGTATTGGTTACTCGGATCATGTTTTTACGCCCGTCATTTACCCAGCCTTTCATCCAGAACTAACCAGACCAAGAGATGTTATGCAAGTTATGTCAGACTGGAGGGCGCACACTGAGCTTTCTGGAAAAGTAGGCTTAATTGGAGTTCCATTAGACAACAGAAACGGTGCTGGGAACTTCCCAGAAGCCACGATGAACAAATTGGGGCTTGTAAGAATGAATAGAGAGCTTTACGCTCCAAAGTAATTATGGGTGGAGGAGGCAAAATAGCAAATATTCCTGCTTACGTTAAGGAGCCAGACCTTGGCCCCTCAATCGCTGTTTTGCAAATGCAGGGAGCCTCAGGGAAACCGATCCTTGACCAGCAAAACCAGCTTTTGAGCTACGCTGCCAATATGCCAATGGAGTCGTGGACTCCGGACGTTTTCAGCCCTGGGGCAGGGGCAATGGACACGGCGGGCCATGTTGCTGCCATCAATGCATTCAAAAGCGCCGAGCTTGAGGAAAAGACAAACCCCAACGCCCAGGCAATGCGTCAAGAGCTGCCAAAGATGCTCAGCGAGGATCTGACGAGCGGCGGATTGCAGAAACAGATGGACCAGTGGACCAGTCGGCACGGGTTGGCCAAATACATCGGCTCGGGTCTTCAAGACTCAACGATTGGCAAATCGGCGTTGTACGACGCGGCCACCCAAGAAGGAGCAGCGTTGCGACGCATCAACGAACAAGCCGCTTCTCAGTACCTTCAGGGTCACCAAGCGCCGGTTGCCGGAATTGATCCTGCTTCAGTTATTGCTGCCAGCCAGGGCGCTCAGGCTCAAGGGATGCAGCAGCGGGCACAACGGCAGCAAGGCATTTTAGGCGGCGCCAATGCCAACCTCCAGGGTACAACTGACTGGATAAATCAAATGATAAATTCAACGTCCCAAGCGACGAACGCAAACCAAGCAAACTGGCAGACATACAACCAGGCTATGCTCAAAGCCTCTGGCGATGCCGCAGCCTTGGCAAACAAGCAAGAGGCCGACACTACGGGGATGTATGGCCAAATGGCTGGCGCGGCGGCGATGGTGGCGGTTGCGGCACTATGACGAGCAAAATTCGGTTTGCAGGCGCTCAGCGGGCGTGTAGCGCGCAGCAAACAATAAATAGAATGAAGCCTCACTTTGAGGCCGCTGGGATCACTCGGGTTTCAGACATTACCGACCTCGATTACATTGGGGTGCCGGTTGCTCAATGCATTCGCCCAGACGCGATCATGCTGTCGGTGGATTCCGGCAAAGGACTCACTCCAGAGGCCGCCAGAGCGTCCGCCATAATGGAGGGGTTTGAGCGTCACGTTGGAGAGTCAGCAGAGCTCACTAGCGTCCTATCTACCGCAGCGGCCCTCGGAGACCGCGCTGAATACAGGTTTCAGCTTCTTAAAGGCGCTTCTTTTGGCCTGGATAAGGAATTCCGGTGGACCGAGGTTCACGGGCTTGAGTCAGGCGCCTCTGTCATGGTCCCCCTGGTGACCGTGAAGATGGTTTCTAGGCAGGAGATGTTCCCGATCTTCCACGCCTGCTTTACGGCGACCAGTAACGGGCTTTCGAGCGGAAATACCCGAGATGAGGCGGTCGCCGGCGGCCTTTACGAGGTTGTCGAGCGCGACCAGGTAACATTGTCAAACCAGGACGCAAAAAACGTTCCAATGGTTGATCTGGAAACAGTCACCGACGAGACGTTAAAAAGGTTGATTGAAAGACTAGAACTGGCCGGAATTCAGCCGGTGCTTTTTGACTGCGCCCAGGACATTGGAATTCCAACGTTTACTGCCTGCATTTACGACCGTCTAGGACATGGGGCTTACAAAGGGTACGCCGCCCACCTGGACCCAATAGTGGCTCAATGCAGGGCGCTGTCTGAAGCAATCCAGGGGCGAGCTGTATTCAGGGCTGGGTCTCGAGATGATATCGTTCACGCATCCTTCCAGGAGCATTTCTCAAACAACAAAGTGGCCGTTTTTGACGCCCTGGGGAAGGATTGTGCGACGGTTTCAAGCGACCGGCATAAAGACGGCAGCACAGACACGTTTTCCGGCGACATTGCAGTGATACTCGAGCGCATTAAAGCAGCCGGCCTTCCAGAGCCGTTGTGTCAAGAATTTGATCACCCATACCCATGCTCTGTTGTGCGTGTTCTGGCGCCAGGAATGCACGGCTACCTGCACAAGTTTGCGAAACAGGGCAACCGGCCTTCAAAATGAATAAAACCACCGTCTTTATCGGGCCAACCTGGCAGGGGTTCTCAATTGACGACAGCGTAAACGTCATGCCTCCAGCGCAGCAAGGGGACATCGCCGGCGCCGCGGCCCAAGGCGTTGAGACAATTGTCCTGATTGACGGCTATTTCACGCAACACCTGGCCCCCTGGCACAAAGAGATCTTGTTCGCCCTAGATCGCGGGGTTCGGGTGGTTGGCGCCGCCTCCCTGGGAGCATTGAGAGCGGTTGAATGCGAAAGGTACGGAATGGAGCTAATTGGCGATATTGCCAACTGGTACAAATACGGATTCTGCTTTGACGACGCCGAGGTCGCCTTGATCCACACAGAAGAGGACGATGGATACCGGCCATTATCGGTTCCATTGGTCAATATTCGAGCAACGGCTATCAAATTAGAAAAGCTTGGGATTATTCCCAAAATTGAAGATGTAGTGAATGAATTTAGACGGATTCACTACACGGATCGTTCCTGGAAATACATGGATCTGAAAAGCCCTCAATTGACTGCGCTTTTGAGGGCCGAGTACGTTGACCAAAAGGCTGAAGACGCAAAACTGGCCATTCAAACCAGCCTTCAGCCGTTAAAAGAGAAAACTCCTCGAGATATTCCAAAAAACACCATGAATGACTACATGGTAGGACTTTTGACAAACGATATTCGGTTTCCAAGCACCCAGCGGCCCTGGGAAAAAGTTTCTGGAAATAACGATGGAATAGATTCCTGGCTCTTCTGCGAAATGGCTATGGCTCTTGGAATTAAGGCAGATCAAAATCAAATCGACAACGCTACGACCGCGTTATGGAAACAAATTGGAGTAAACAGTAAGGCTGAAGCAGAAGATTGGTTTTCTTCTTCCGGAGTTGCTCGCGAGCAATTCATTCGATTTACCATTCGGGAAGCTGTAAAACAAAGCGCCAGGGACTGGCTAAACTCTATATCTCGGGGCAGAGACTTTGTTCCAATCACTTATGAACATGAGCTTTTGACAAAAAAGCAAAAAAATGTATCTTTATAAAAATTATGGGTGGAGCAGACGCATCAATGATGGGGGACGGCGGCGGAGGAGCCTCGGATCTTGGATCTGCTGGCCAATTCGACGCATCAAAAAGCATAGTGGCCGGACCTGATGAATATGGGTCAGGCTACGGAATGTCTAACGCTCAACGCGTTCCTGACTTCTACGACGACGCAGGGCAGCCCGTTTACATGGGAGAAGCTGCTGGAGGCGGCAAGAAAGAAATGCTAAAAAAAATCCTAGGAGCTATTGGGAATTCTGGCTCCGCAATGGGAGGTAGCGGAGGTGGCGGAGGTGGCGGGGTTGGAGGCGGCGGACAATCCGCTCCAGGGCAAGGCCCAACTGGCGCCAATCAATTTTTCGTTTCGCAGCCTTGGAACATTCCTAATGTTGGCGCATCTAATCCTGGGCAGGTCCAAAAAGCGCAAATGGATGCGATAATGTCTATAATCAAGGGCGCCAGCAAAGGTATGGGTTAATATATTTTTTTATGGGAGGATCACCAACTTATATGCCAACGCCGCCGCCCCCAGCGCCGGCAGACAACACTGCCTTGTACGCCATGATTGGCGCCATGCAAAAGCAGAACGTGCAAGCGGTTGCTGATACTGCGGCAGCTGAAAAACAGGCGTTGATTGACGCTCAAAATAAAGCTGGAGAACAGCTTACGACCCAAGGGAATCAGCAGGCTCAGCAGTACTTGGGCCGTGAGCAGGCTTACCAACAGGCGATTGATTCTCAAAATAAAAAACTTGCGAGCAAAACAGCTTCTGACATTGCGTCATCCGCTGTGGGAGCTCCTATTGACCTTGCGTCTGAGGAAGCGCAGAGAGTGTCCAATCTGGCTGGTGGCGTTGGAGTTCTTCCGACAACCGCTGCAAACTTAGCGTATTTAGATCAGTCAAATACGAATCCTGCTTTGAAAAGTGTTGGAAAGACCACACTGAGCAACAAATTCACTCTGCCGCAAACCAGCGGAATTACGTTTGGAGGTTACTAATATGGGCGGAATGTTTGGCGGCGGCGGCGGCGGCGGCGGCGGGCCTGGCCCTGAGTATTATGCTCAGGTGGCTGAGAACTCTAGAATTCAAGCGGCAAATGCAGCAGCAATGCAGCAGCTTCAGTCGCAGTGGGCTGAAAACGACAAATCCAGCCAGGCAAATGCAGCGCAGGCAGCAAAAAACGATGCGGCGCGGTTGGAGTCTGAAAAGCAGGCAAAAATTCAGGCAGAGAACGACCTTGCTGCGCGGGCGCAAGACTCTGCAAGCCAATCGGCCTCCTCAACGCTGGCCAGTCTTAACCTGACCCAGCAAGCGGCAGATGCAGCTAAAAAACAGCAGATGCAAATATCTGGCAGTTTAGCTCCAGCTCCAACGCTTGACTCAACAGCAGCGGCAGGCGCAACTTTTCCGGTCGCAGCCGCAAAGCCAACAATTCCTAGCGCAACTGACGTTTTTCAGGCGCCACTAACAAACCAATTCTCCCCGCCGACCACGCAGGGACTAAAATTTGGAGGAGGATACTAAAATGAGCTGGCTATCACATGTTTTTAGCGGAGGCGGAGGCGGAGGCGATAATGGCGACGCACAACGCGCTCAAGAGGCCGCAAATGCGGCAGCAGCACAACAGGCGGCTCAACTTCAAGCGCAGCAGCAGCAGCTTGAGATGATGCGTCAACAGCAGGCGGCAGCCGCCGCTGCTGAAGCATCCGCTCAAGCAGCGCGACAGGCTGAGGCGGCTCGCCAAGCTGAAATTGCAAGGCAAGCTCAGATTGCGGCAGAGAACGCCACAGCATCGTTGCAACAGAGCGCAGCAAATACAAAGGCTGCCGGCGCTTTGCCAGGGCTAAACCAAATTCAACAAAAATCGGACGTTAGCGTTGCCTCGTCTATCCCTTCTTTTGGAGGTGGCGCAGGAGCGCAAATCACTCCTACGGCAACCGCCGCAAATATTGGCGCTTACGGTGGCGCAAAAACGGCATCTGGCATGGGTGGCGGGGCGCTACAAAAAGACCAAAGCCTAGGCTCTGTTCCTGCGGTTAATAAGTTTACCTTACCAGTAGCCCAGGGGCTCACATTCGGAGGAGCATAATATGGGCAATTCTAATCCCGGCGGACCAAAGTTTGGAAGCAATGAATACTTCCGAGAGATAGCCCCTGCTGCTGTTGACCATACGCAAATTTACACAAAGTCTGGAACTCCAGATCCTCGGCCAGCTCCAGCAAAGAACTCTTCGCATTTTCTCGGTTTTATAGGCAGCGCACAAGCGCAACAGTCAGAGATGGCTAGGCAACAAGCGCAACAGTCAGAGATGGCTAGGCAATTAGCCAACCAGCCTGCTATTAACGCTGAAAATACTGCCGCCACATCCAAACAAGACACTGCAAACCAATGGGCTGGCTCGTTGCACACGTTAATTTCAGGGCAGCAAGAAGCAGACGCGCAGTCCGTAGCTAAACAACAAACGCCTCCGCTTGTTACTGGTCAGCCGGCAACTCCTGAAATTATAGCCAATGCATCCCCTGTTTCGGCTCAAGGCGTATCTATTTCTGCTCCTGCCCAAAAAATGCAAGCTGCTGGCGGAATGATGCCGGCGGCAGCAAAAGGCGGACCGCCTCGTATAAACCAGGCTGGACCTATTCCTCAAAACGGAATGGTCAACGCTGTGGCGCCTTCCCAGGAACTTAAATTCGGAGGAGCATAACATGAACGGAACGACTCAGGGCTTTGCAATGAATCCGGCGAATCCAAATGCCGGCACAGCGCTTGCAACTTTGCGCGCAATTAATTTTGGCGCAAACCCTGTGTCCTTTCATGTTGACAAACCTTGGACTATTCCCGATCCAGGCGCAATGCCGTCGTCAGCGCTCAAAGGGGCGGTTGGAGACGTTATCAACAAGGCGCTGACTGGTTATCAAAAGCGCCAGGCTGAAAAGAAAAAGGAAGACTCAGACTCCACAAAAGATTGGATGGAGTGGCAGAAATTTAAAGAAACCAAACGTCATAACGAGGAAATCGAAAAAGCTGCGATGGGTCGCATTAAATCGACGACTCCAGAGAACACATCAGATAGCGATGAGTTTTGGCGTTCAATTGGATTCGCAGGTGCTCCTGGTCGCAATTCTGAGTCTACCATCCAGGAGGGTGATTCAGATCCGGAAGATTCAAAGCCAAGCCTTTACGACGCTATCCCGCAAGCCAGTGATCCAAGCCTTAATGAGGAATACTCTTTAAAGCTAAATGTGGCCCCAACCACAGATCCCAGGATGCAGCGCAATGCCAGGCCAAATCCTGACCTGAATTTAACTGGATCAAAAGAGCCCGTTTTGACAGTAAATGGGGGTTCTGAGGAAACGCAGAAACAGCTTTCTGAGCTTAGTAAGTCCGACCTTCCTTCCGGACCTGGAGGCGCATCTTTTGACCTGGTCAAGCCGACGCAGCAGGGACTTCAAAGTGTTGGAGCACTTGGAGGGTTGCCTCCAATTGAAATATCCGAGGCTCAAAGAAACGAACTGCTCAATGGGCCGGCGATTAAACCTCAATACGCTCCAAGGCCAGCCCCTATCTCCCAGGCCATTCAACAGGCAGCTCAAGAGCCTGCGCTCAAAGGCATGCAGGCTCCTTCTCCCGGGCAACAACTCCCGTTTGCAAACATGTCTCCAGGCAAGGTGCCTGCGTTTATTCCTCAAAAAGACGCAGCAAAGGCGCTTTGGCTCATAAACAACTGGGAAAAGCTTGGAGGCAATCCAGACGTTATCCCAAAAAAACTACTGCCCGTAAACAAGCAAGGAATGGTGCAGATTGATTGGGAGAATGTCGGAACGCACAATCGAGAACAGAGAGTTCGAGAAGATGAGCACCGGTTAAAGCAGGAAGAGATGAAGCAAAAATTTGAAACTGCTTCTGCCGCAAAGACAGCCTCAATTGCCATGCGCGAAGGGAACGCAGTGAACACGCATGACAGCATGAAAAATTACACCAGGGCTTCTGGTCTTCGTGCGGGTTTGGAGGCGTTTATTCCTGCGTACCTGGCGCAGCAACAGCACCCGGAAACATCCGGTGCGGCTGACGTTGATTTGATCGACAACTACGCCAGGGCCATGTCAGGCGGCAAAGTAACGGAAGGCCAGGTGCATTTGATTGAAAAAGCCACATCGCTAAAAGACAAATTAAAGGTACTCTTTATGAAGCCAGAGGGTGGCGATATTCTTTCCCAGGGCCAACGCGACCAAATGCTGCGAGCCATGGTTGAGGCGCATAATATTAAGGCAAATGCCGCAAACTCAGTCATGGACACCGCCCGGAGGCGCATGATCAAAGAGGGCGTAAAAGACGAAGATTACCTACCTCAGTCGTTTGTTGCCGACATGATTCTAAAAACAGACGCAGAGGTTGAAAAAATTCACTTAAAAGAAAGCGCAGATAAGCTCATTCTTGAACGCAGAAATGCGCTTGCCTCTAAGAATTTTGAAGATGCAAAAATGATGGAACCTGAGATTGAAAAGCTGCTTTCGGAGTCTGTCCATTTGCAGCAGCGTCTTATTCAAGAAAAATACTCCGGGAAACCCATTTTGGGGTACAAAAACTTCAAAGAAAAGACCCAGGGGTTTGTTGCTGGAACTGGTGGGTACAATATGGGTTACAAAGACCCTAACGCTCAATAGCCATGGACGAAACAATAGCGCCTCCGGTTGCCTCCGAAGATGAGTTTGAAAAAAGGATGATGGCACTCTCTGGAGGCATTGTTCCAGGAGTTTTAGGCAAGCCCGCGGCCCAGCAATTAAAAACATCCGCGCCATCCAGCTCCCCGGCAGATGAGTTTGACCAAAAGATGTCAGCAATTTCTGCTGCGCTTGGTGAATCTACAGCTTCGACGGGTGATGGCCCGACGTTTTATGAACAAATGGCGGCAAAAGGCCCGCACGCCATGGACGAGGCTGACTGGGCTCAATTGCAGTCTGAAAAAGACCCGCACCGGATTGCTGAAATGGACAAGCACCTCAATTGGGCGCTTTCTGGCGATCAGGTAAAGATTCTGGCGCAGCATCACCGGAAAAAAGATCCTCAAATTGAAGAAGCATTAAAAGAAAAAGAACCTGGCTTTTGGTTAGGAACAGCTTGGCCGGTTGTGAAAGATGCGGCCGTTGGCGCGGCAAAGTACGGATGGCAAATAGCCAAGCCTGCCGTTGAATCGTTTGGCGCTGGTCTTGCTGAGCAGAATTACACTCCTGAGCAACAGCAGGCAGACTTTAAGGGACAAGAGGAAGTCATGCGTGCCGGCGGCGCTGCCTGGTATGATACCGGCGAAGGCATCCAGGAGCATTTGTCCAAATTTGCAAAAGCCGGGTACACCTGGTGGGACCGGGCAATGGAAAAGGCCGGCGCGATGACCCCGGCCGAGGCAGATGATCGTTTTGAAAAGCGACATGCAATCACCGCTTGGGATGCATTAAACAAGGCAAAGAATCCGTCTGAATATGCCCGGTTTGTCGAAGCACGCCGGCCACTAATCACAGGCTCAGTTGAAAGCGTTTTAGACACAGGCACTGAAGAGTCCAAAACCCCCGTCGAACAGGTTGCCAAAACGCTTAGTGCGGCAACAAGTCCCGCCGGGTACGCCCAATTTGCAAAAGCATCGGTTCCTTTGACTGCTAGGGTTGCTCAAGCCATCGTTGGCGAGCTGACCCCGAGCGTTGACGACATTGTCGCATCTCAGGGCGTGTCCCGGGATGAGGCGCTTGCCATCAAAAAAGAGCAGGATGCCAATGTCGTTCAGTCCGCAATTAGCGACATGGTCAACGACCTAAATAAAAACGCCCAGGTTGACCCGGCGTTAAAATCATTCACTGGGCTAGTGCTTCCTGGCGGAAATGTGTTTTCTGTTTTGGAAATTGGAGCTGCCGGCGCTTTGAAGTTTGCAAATGCTGCCGAAAATGCAGCAATTCGGGTTTCGCTTGGAATGACCAAGGCGGAGCAGCAGGCTGTTGAAGCTTTTTCCATTGGCCAAAAGGCCAGGATTGCAGCAGAAGATGCAACCAAGATGGGACCAATTGGCAAGGGTGCCACACGGGTTGCCGACATGATTGACGTTGGTGGCCAAAGGCTTGAAAAGGCGCTTGGGAACATCCCAGATCCATACAAAGGACTTCTCTCTGAGGGAATCAAAGCCGGCGGCCGTGCCGGCGTCCTGGGAGGTATTGGCGCAGCTTACGGAGAGATTACAGACCCTGAAAACCGCTGGGACGCTGCTAAAAAAGGGGCAATGCTTGGGCTTGGGCTTTCAGCGCCTCGACTCATCTCTGACCTGGCCAAGGGAGAGGCCGCGTTAACCGGCAGAATGTTTCAGGGTGCCGCCCTGAACGCAGAATCAAGCGAGTTTACCAAGTCGCTCCTACGCGGCGGCGAAAAGATTAAACTTAGTCCAAATTGGCCAAAAACGTTAGACGCAATGGCAGGGTTTGCAAAAGCCGGCGTGGCCACCGGGGTGCGCATGGTGCCCTTGACGTTGGCCGCGGGGCTAATGGAGGATCAGACCTGGGAAGAGCTGCAAAAGAGCTACGCAAGCGGCATGGTTTACGGCCTGGGCGGAGGGTGGCTTGGAAGAGCCATGGGTAAAGACGCTACACACGCCGCGGAGATGCGCCGGCAGATGGATTTTGATTATCAAAAAGAGGTCAAAAAGCATTCTCCGGAAACGCAGGTCCGAATGGACATGCTGCGCAGTTACGACAACGAAATCGAGCGCAGGAAAAACAACCTGTCCTGGGCGGAGAGCAATTTACAAAACACCGTCCAGGAAGTTGGTTTGGACAACGAGTTTTACGACGAGGCAGTCAAAAACGTTAAGAACGCCAAAAAATACTACGAGCAGGCTCAAAAGGCATCACCGGAAGAGCGCGTGGAGTACTCACGCCATATGGGTGAGATCTTTACGGACGCAGCAAAAGTAGCAAATGGCGTTGTCCGCGGAGGTCGCAATCTGAATATCGAGCTCTTAACCGAGGCTGAGATCGAGAACCGGATCATGCAGCGCGGAGCGTCCCAGGGGGTCACTCCCGAGTTTGCCAGGATGGCGGCGCGGCAGCGTGGCGCTTACTTTGGAACAGACGGGGTGGTTAACCTTCCAAACGGAAATCCGGTCAAGCTGTTCGACCGGGACACAGTGGTCGTCAACCTGGACAAACTTAAGCGAAAACAAGAATACTCTGGTCGTTCGTTTGCTCACGTTTTTCAACACGAAATGGGCCATGCCCTGGAGGGGTTTGAGCAATACCGAGAGTTGAATAGAAAACCGCGTGAAATCTTGTTTGGACGCAAGATTGAACTTAACGGGGAAACTGTCCACGAAGAGCCTGGAATCTACTCGGAAAACGACCTGGCTGACATGTACTTGGATACATACACAAAAGGAAAATCCAAAAATCAGTCCGAAGCATTCCTGAAAGAAAACGGGTTGTGGAGCTGGATAGACAATAAGCCAAACCGGAAGGAAATGGCCGAAACCCAAAAAGAAGAAATCATCGCTGACTTGAATGCCAGGGGATTGTCTGGCGGAATTCGCTATTTTGCAAATAGTCCTGTTCAATCGGTCGTTGATTGGGTGACAGCCAGTCACCAGAACAACGTTCTTGCGCAATCGTTGCGAAACATTGCTGGACTTGGCGGGGAGAGTCCATTCACCAGCGAATACACCAAAGCGACGTTCAGCCCAGAAGTGTTGGAGCTCAACAAGCGGGCTCTTCAGGCTGCTAGAGATTTGAATGGCAATTTTACCGGGGTAAGGGGTCCGCTAAAGCCAAAGATTTCGCGTCAGGACATCTTGCAAAACGAAAAGCTTCGCGAGCACTACATGACCGGAACTCCCATGTTTAAAGAGGGGTTCCTGGCCACTGTTTATGACGCGGCCGGCAACCCGGTGTACACCAGTGTTGTTCAGTCTCCTGGCGCAAAAGAGGGCGAATGGAAACATGTTGATAATGGTGACGGAACTTCCGCTATCACACGTTCCAGGGGCTTTGGAAATATCCCTTCTGAGGTTGGCCCTGATGTCGTCATTCCGGTTGGAGGCGGAGTAAAGGTTGAGCGGAAAATCATCCTGGACGAAAATGGCAAGCCTGCCGAAAACGACAGAAAGGCCAGGAAAATACTGAGCAAAGCCAGGGGCAGGATGGTTCGTGAGGCACTGGATGGCACTCCTGACGTTGGAGCCCCAAATCGCATGAGGGCGGTGTTAGATGATGGCCTGACCTACAGGGGCACATTAACGCCATTGCAGCGGCAGGCGATTGAAAACCTGCCTGAAGGCATTGTTCCGCTTTCCATAAAAGAAAAACTGTTTGCGTTGTCCGACATGATATCAAAGGACGACGGAACGCAATTTATTGCCGACTACGCAAACCGGATGGATGTCAACGGAAACTACCGCTCCTTTTCTCCCAAGCTAATTAAGTTCGTCCCGATTGGGCTTCATTTCTCAAAAGACGACAATCTGCTTGTTACGACAATTTCTGTAGACGGCATCGAGGACAAGCTGGACTTGTGGAAAAAGTACATGCCAGAACGCCTGTCTCCATGGAATTACGACACGGACAAATTCATGGAACAGTTTCATCTGTACCTGAAAAACTGGGAGGCTGGATTAGAGGACAAAACCGACCACTCAAACCTGGATTCTGACCCTCAAAAGGCCGAAATAAAAAAGAGCATCTTCAACGACCTGTTGAACATGTACGACAAGGAGACGCAGGACAAAAATCCGGACAGAACCAAGCTGAATTTAGACAAATCCAGGCTTACTCCTGAAGAGAAAGCGGACGGCCTGTCGTCTGACCCAAATACGGTTGTTCGATCCCGTCGCCTGGACTCAATTGCATCCCTCGAGGTCCATAATGGGCAAAAGATACGCATCCCGTATCAGTACGCCAAAAACAACTGGATGGCTGAAGGTGCTCCGGAAGTGTCAGCAGGGGCAGAAGAGAAGCCGGTCGGCCCGATTGGCATCGGCCTGGGGGCTGTCGGCGGGCAGAAAGACTTCTATTCCAAGGCCGGAGAGGTGCTGCTCTCTAAAATGCCGGAACGGGCTTCCTATGAGCAACTCCGGAATATGTTGGACCCAGCCCGCGGATCGGGCGTGAAGCGGGATGAGTTGAAGTGGAGCGGCATTCTGCCGTACATGGAGCGCGTCGCCCAAGAGAAGGGCCAAGTGTCAAAAGCGGATATCCAGAAGTTCCTCAAAGAAGGATACGGCGCCAGGTTCACCGAGGAGACGATGAGGCAGTCGCAATACGGAGAAGATCAGACACGGTATTCTCAATGGAAGCTTCCCGGAGGCAGCAATTACCAGGAAACGGTATTGCAAATGCCTGGGGTTGACTACACATCAAGCCACTTTGGCAACGTTCCAAACTATGTTGCGCATATGCGCACACAAGACTTTGGAAATGGCAGGCTGATTGAAGAATTGCAGTCTGACTCGCATCAAGCGGCTAGGAAAAGAGGGTACAAAAATGAACAACTTCGCGATTATAATAGGGTGCGTGAAATTGAAGCAAAAGGGCAAGCGGCAACACCTGAAGAGCGCAAGGAATGGACAGCCTTAATGAACGCAGGAGCAATGCGTCAAGACGGCGTTGCCGACGCACCATTCCGCAAGGACTGGCCCCTTCAACTCTTCAAGCACGCACTTCAAAAAGCTGTTGCTGACGGCAAAGAATGGGTCGGCTGGACTGGCGGTGAGGCGCAAGCTGAACGCTATGATTTGAGTAAACAGGTCAGTTCCATTGAATACCTACCAAAAACTCAGGTTCTCCGAGCGTTCAATCTTGATGGACAGGAAGCATTTGAAGAGGTTGTGCCTAAAGAGAAGATTGCCGACTATGTAGGTAAAGATGCGGCTGAAAGGCTGCTTGCGACAGAGCCGTACACAGCAGGTTCTGGCAAGCAAGTTCACGCTTTAAGGGGTGTTGACTTAAAACTCGGTGGCGAAGGGATGAGGGGCTTCTACGACACCATCCTGCCCAATGAGATCGGCAAATACGTCAAGCAGTGGGGGGCAAATGTTGAGCCGTCTGAAATAAAGGCACGATCCGATCACTATGCTGTAGAGGAGGGGAATCAGATTTGGAATGTTGTTAATGACAACGGAGCGGTGCTTGCGACTTACAATTCAACCACTCCAGAAAGAGCTAAAGAACTGGCTCAAAATTGGTTGGAATACAATTTAAGCAGATATCCTAACGCCACGCTTCAATCCGCAATTCAAAAAGACAATATTTCAAAAATCTGGAAGGTCGCAATCACTCCCGAGATGCGTGAAGGCGTCAAACGCGGGCAGCCGTTATTCATGGCGGAAAATAGCGCCAACGCCGACACCCACCAGGCGGAGCTGGACGCTTTCTCCGACAAATGGAAAAAGTCAGGCGTTCGTACTTCGCCTTACATTGCTCACGGAACCGGAGACATTCGACCAGGAATGGTGATAGTGCCAAAAGAAAAGCGAAGCCAGGGCATTGGCACCCAAGTGATGGAAGACCTTGTCCGCATTGCAGACCAGCAAGGCCGGCGCATTGCCCTTACACCGTCAACAGACTTTGGAGGCACATCTGTGTCCAGGCTGAAGGACTTCTACTCCAGGTTTGGGTTTGTTGAAAACAAGGGGAAGAACAAAGACTTTGCGACAAAAGAAACCATGCTTCGACCTGCGGCAAAGGAAGCCATCAAGAGTCCAACTCAAGACAACCGCAACAGCTCAGAAATGCGGTTTATGTCAGAGCTGGAAGGGCAGTTTAAGCCTGTGCCAACTCAAGAAGAATTGGACGCTATGAAGGCAGAGCTGCCCAAATACGCCTCAACATTGGTAAAAATTGGAGCTTATTCATCAAGTTCTCGGCGCATAGCTATTTATGACGTGTATCAAGGACATAAGGATGTCATTGGGTATGCGTATGTGAGGCCAAAGCCGGAAAACGATGCGCTTGAAATTGAATCTACACACATAGACGGAGAATGGAGAGGCAAAGGGTACGGACAAGCATTGTACCGAGAAATTGCCAAGTTTGCTCAAGAGCAGGGCATTTCCAAGTTAACCGCAACATCAACATCTCGCATGGCAGCAGAAGCCAGGAGTCGCATTCTTGAAACCAAGTGGAAGGGTGCAGGCTGGGACGCTGAAAGCAGAGTGCCGGCAAGCGTTCGGTTCATGTCCGAGGAGCACGCCGCGGCGCATGAGGCCGGCGATGAGGAGAAAGCCAGGAATCTAGTGCGCCAGGCAGCGGAAAAGGCCGGCTACTCCAGGAACGGAAAACACGGCACAACGCACAGTTTTACCGTATTCAACACGTCTCGCGCAAACGTCGAGAACGACATGGGGAAAGGGTTCTACTTTTCCACATCTCCTAAAGACGTAGAGGCAAATTATGCCGGAGTAGGCCCAGACCTTACCTCCAGAATTGAAAAGCTCACTGAAACCCTTTACGACTCGATGGAAGAAAAAGAAGTCGATCAGTACGGGAGCACTGATGCCGCCTACGCTGCCGCAAAAAAACAAGCAGAGCAGGAGCTTGCTGGAAATAGCCAGCGTGTCATTGATGCTTTCATCAATTTAAAGAACCCGCTTATTCTTGGAGGAAAGGGAGAGACCACTTTTGAGGAAAACCAAGACCTTTATTCAAAATACCCAGCCGGCCAAATGGGCCAATTGATCGGTTCCATTGAAGGGGAGGGACAGCATTACAATGATATTTATGGTGCCAGGGGAGCCATTTCAAAAATAGCAGAACAGGCGTACAATGGCGAAATCACGGCGAGAGAAGTTATCAACATCATCAAAGATCAATTTTCAGACGCTACTGATCCAGACACGGGAGACATTGCAACAAATCAGATTGTCCGCCAGGTAATTGAAGACCTAGGTTTTGATGGCATTGTGGACAACACGGTAAACGAAAGGTTTGGGAAGCGCAGAAAATACGGTCAGGCAATGGCCGGCATTGATGAAAATACTCAACACATTATTGCGTTTAACCCTGAGAGCATCAAATCCGCGGACCCGTTCACATACGACGACCAGGGCAAACTGATTCCACTTTCTGAACGGTTTAACCCAAGAAAGAATGACATCCGGTTCATGGCTGAGCCCAACCGCGGCATCAATATCAACGACAGCGACATGTCCAAATACGGGTTTCCGCTTAGTAACATCGAAGCGCTTACAGAGCCAAAGTTGATTCCAAAAAGCGGTCGCGTTGCGTCGGATTTGAGCAGCATTCGATTTATGGCTGAAGACATCGCTGGAAACGGCCAACCCGTGTCGATGCTGACTGAGTCTGCGCTCAAGGCGTTAGATGAAATTGGCGACAAAAAAAGCACTCAAGCTGGCGCCGACCTAGAGCTTAGCCCTGTTACGTTTACCCCAAAGACCATCACTGATGAGCGTGGAATGTTCAGCATTGTCATCGGCGCCAAGCCCGGCGAGCACGGCTACAGCTTCAGAACAGCATCCGAGCTAAGAGATACGCTTGAAACAATTTCCGGCCAAAAGGCAGCAGTTGAAACGTGGGGCGAATTGCAGCTTAAAAAGCAACGCCAACTTGAGCTAATTGCTAAAGCGGACGAGTCGGCCAAGAACGCAAAGAAGCCTGAAAAAGCAGCGGAGTTTGAGGCAAAGAAGGCCGCCTATGCGGAAAAGGTTGCCTTGCTGGACACTCAGATTGAAGAGATGCGCTCGCAGTTCCCGGAAAAAATGCAAAACATGAGCCCGGAGGATGCCGCATGGAAAGCTCAAGTCAAAAAGCTAAACAGGTCGTTTGAAGAGGTGTCACTAAAGGCAACCCCCGCTCCATTCACCGCCAATCCGCTTGGAATTCGTAGTCTGGCAGAGCTGGGAGACGCAGTGCATGACATTCTAAAATCCGATGGGTTTAACAGGATACTAAAAGACTTCTTTGACCTTGATGGTCTGGAGATTAGGCCAATTGCAGGGACTTGGCAGGGCAAGGTTGAGCCATCGTTTGATTTGGTTCATCCTAATCTTACGTTTGACAAAGCGAAGCAAATCACTCAGCTTCTAACTCTTGCTTTTGCTCAAGACGCTGGCATTACCTACAAGCCGTCAATTGACCTTAAAGAAGGCACTCAGGCAGTATACCTGATCCATTCTGAAAAGCTCACTGACGACCAGTTGAAGCTCGTTTTTGACAAAGCAAGAGAAGTTGGCGTAGACGTTTCTACGACAACGGACGGCAAGGGCATAAAGGCTCTAAACTTTGGAACCGAGAACTTCTTCGATAAGGTCAAGGAAATCCAAACAGCAGCATCAATTAATCAATTCCACGAAACACTTGTAGACTCAGAACTGTATGAAACTGAAAAAATATTCAAGGGAAGAGACTCGCAGAGAGTCCTCCCGAGTTGGTGGAACGCCACTTCCGGCGGACAGTCCCTACTACAACGAAGTATCGATAGCCTTCTTATCGACTACGCCAAGGCAGCAGCCGCGCAAGGCTACATCTTCGACCCAGCCCTCTACGCCAAGCGGTACGGACTCAGCGACACCGACGCCAAGCACATAAGAGACAAGCTGTACCCGGTAGACCCAATGGCCCGGAGCGCCAGTCCGCTGTTGGCAGGAACCGAAATCCTGCCTGTACGGTCAACGTACACGCTGGCCGGCAAGCGGGAGACAGCCGTCCCGGACATGATTCATGCGTTGCAGAATCGAGCGGCCAGCGATGGGGTAATCCTGCCCGGAGACTATAGCCCAAGGGCGATGGATATCATTTCGTCAGTTGTGGCCGACGAGGTTCAGCAGCACATGGCGAGGGCCGCGCTGAATCCAAAGTCTCCAAACGCAATTGGATGGTACGACGCGGCCCTGAAGCGGATGAAGGGAATGTACTCGCAACTCTTTCCGTGGCTCGAGGTTGGGTCTCCCCAGCACGACGCAGACAAGAGCCTTGTTTTCGATGCGGTTCTCGGGATTGCGTCTCAGGGCAACGACGTCTTCGAGAATGGCAAAATGGCAACTCGGGTAACGCTAATGTTAGAAAATGGCAAAACCCTTCCAGAAATTGTCACCGCACTGCATGGCACATTCGGCGATAAAACTGCCGCGATTGAAAACAACATACTGAAATTGCACGAGTTGCTGACAAGGCATACCCCAAGTCAGCTCCGAGCCCTTTTGTTCAAAACGGACACTGTTGCAAATTGGAACAAGAATCTGAAGCAAGACACCTCCCTGTATTACAACGGGGAGCCGCTGTCTGTTGAGGGCGGCAAAAATCAAATGGTGACCGGGTTTATGGTCTTTGGGCCAAAGATCGGATCTTTCATTAATAACCTCCACGGCGACTACTCAACGCTAACCGCCGACCTTTGGTATACCAGAACGTGGAATCGAATTCTTGGTCGCTCATTTAAGTATGATCCTCTCAAGGAAGGGCATCAATTTGAGCGGTTTCAAGACTCGTTGATTGAGGAATACAACAGAAATCAGGCGCTCAAAAAAGGCAAGGAATATACCGACCGAGTGCTCATTAAAAAAGGAGTTGAAGAGCCCTACCTTTACGGAGAAGACGCGCCCAGATGGTCGAAAAAAGAATTCCACAAATTACTAGAAGACAGCGGCGCGATGCTTGAGTTTGCGGAGCACCTTGAAAAAGTATTCAGAACTGGCAGCTTCAAGGGAAAAACCGAATTACGAAGAGCCGCCAAGAATTGGGTGCAGGATCGCACAACGCCGCTTGGCGCACCTCGGGCCAGTAACGAGCGGGCGTTTCAGCAGACAACGATGGAGCAGGCTCAGGCTAGGCTTGCTCAAGCCGGGATTGTTGTTACCATTGCCGATATGCAGGCTGCCCTGTGGTTTAACGAGAAGGAATTGTTTGGCAAGTACGGGGCGGCAACGAGCGGAGCAGAGCCAGCGGACTACGCTGACGCCGCCAAGTTTTCTTTGGACATCATCCAAGCTGGAGGTTTGTTCCAAGTGGATCGTAAAGGGGAAACAGTGCGACTCTTGTCCGAGGCCGATGAGGCAAACCTCACTGGCGTTAAGTCTCCCAATAAGGGGCTAATGAAGCAATTGATGGAAAAAGAAAAAGCAATCAAAGCGGCAGAAAAACTGCGAAAAGAAGCTGAAGGAGAAGACGAAGAATAATATGCCAAAAACACCAAAACTATCTGTATCGAAGGGAGATAAGCTTCCTGTTTCCCGGGGCGCCGGGCTAACAGCCAAGGGCCGAGCCAAAATCAACGCGGCAACTGGCAGCAACTTGAAGGCGCCTGCGCCGCACCCAAAGACCAAGGCCGACGCTGGCAGAAAGGCTTCATTCTGCGCTAGAATGAGCGGCAATCCCGGTCCGATGAAAGACGAAAAGGGTCGCCCAACCCGTAAAGCCGCATCACTTAAACGCTGGAACTGCAAATGAAAGACCCAAAAGACGTAGTCTGTCTTGTCGTAGACAACGGCCTGTTTGTTGAACTTGCGCTAAAACTAAGCAAGACCTTCAAAAAGGTTTACTATTATTGCCCCTGGGAGTGCGCCTTTGCCAAGCTGAACACCGCCTGGATCGGCAAGGGGTTGGACGGCCTGGAGCTGGTTGATTCCATCTACGGCCCGCATTTTGACGACGTCGATTTCTTCTGCTTCCCCGATATCTATTTTGGATGGGAGCAGCGAATGCTGGACCGGATGGGTAAGGTTGTCTGGGGTTCTCGCCTGGGCGAGGAAATGGAACTGGACCGCGCCGGCATGAAGCGCATTATCGAGCGCACCGGCCTGCCTGTTGGCAAGTATTGGGAAATCACTGGCATGGACAACCTGCGCTCCTTCCTGAAGGAGCACGACGACGTTCACGTCAAGATCGACAAGTACCGCGGCACTTTTGAAACATTCAAGGCGCCCTCGTATGAAGAGGTGGAGCCAAAACTGGACGAGGTCGAGTACAAGCTCGGGCCGCTCAAGCATGACCTCAAATTTATTGTCGAGGAAGACCTTCCCGACCGCGTTGAGTTTGGGACAGATGCCTGGACAATCGACGGCCAGTTTCCGAATACGCTCATCTCCGGCCTGGAGATCAAGGATTGCGGGTTCGCCTCCGTCTTCAAAAACTACGCCGACCTTCCGGAACCTTTAACTCGCTTTAATGAGGCGATGAAGCCGGTTTTCGAGGCTTACGGATACCGCGGCTTTTTCTCGACCGAGATCCGGATCGGGAAAGACATGGATCCCTACATGATCGATTTCTGCGCCAGGGCTCCGAGTCCTCCAAACGAGCTCTACCAGGAGCAGTATTCCAACCTGGCAGAGTGTATGTGGTACGGAGCGAACGGCGTTGTGGTTGATCCTGAGCCGACGGCCATTTATGGCGCCGAGATCATGCTCCACTCGTCCTGGGCGGACCAGAATTGGCAGAAGGTCAAATTCCCCGACGAGATCCGGGATTTTGTTAAGCTCCGGAACGTTTACAAGAACAAGGACGGCTTTTATTGCATCCCCCAGGACTGTGGGCTGCCGGAGATAGGCGCTGTTATCGGCCTGGGCGACACAATGGAAGACGCGTTTGCGCACGCTTTAGAGAACGCAGAGCAGGTTGAAGGTTACTACCTCGAGTCAAAAAGCTCTGCCATTGAGCAGGTGCGAGAGCAGATCAAGGAAATGGAGAAGCTCAACCTCAGCGTGTTTAACGAATGAGGATTGAGATTAAGACCATCGACGCGTCGGCCATGCGTTATCCTACAGCCGGCGACTGGGAATGGCTCCCAGACGGCGCGCTGAAGATTACGGCGCCAGACTACGGCGGCCAGGACCAAAGCGCCCTCCTGGTGGCCCTGCATGAGCTTGTCGAAGCATGGCTTTGTAAGCGCGACGGGATCACCGACGAGGAAGTCACCAAATTTGACACCGATCATCCCAAGCTCGAGGAGCCTGGCGACGATCCCAAGGCGCCGTACCATATCCAACACCAGGCGGCCATGTTGACCGAGAAAACGGTCGCAATGTCATTCTCAACTGATTGGGACGCCCATAACCAATGGGTCATCAACGCCGGCAACGAGGTTGAGCGCATCTACGACCGCGGCGAAAGCCGGAAGAGCCAAATCATGCTGGCCGGCCCGAGGTTTTGGGCGGAGCTGCACCTGTACGCGCTCCGGCACGAAGGGAAACCTAGGTATATGCACCATTGGCTCCTGGACTGGATGGGAGACCTCCCGTTTGACGGGTGCCCGTGCAAAGCGCACCTGGAAGCCTTCCTGGCTGCCGACCCGCCGGACTACACTCGTCTGTTTGACTGGTCGGTGCGTCTGCATAATAATGTCAACGAGCGCCTCGGAAAACCTCTGATCGACCCGATTGGAGCCAGGACGCTCTGGCTAAACAGACTTTTTTAATAAATGAAACGAATACCTATCTACCCAGCTTTTCCTGTCCAGGCTTACCCTGGCGACCGAGACAATGCGGCGGTGCGATCAAACAGCGGCATGAGCATCCTGGACTACTTTGCGGCGGCAGCTCTTACCGGCCTGCTTGCTGCCGGATGGGACTCGTCCGACGCTTCTGTAGAGTCATTCAAGCTTGCTGAGACAATGTTAACAGAAAAAGAGAATTACAAATGAGATTCCCACCTAAAAAAACCCCCGTGACGCCTGGTAAAGCGTCCTACCAGGCGCCCGAAAAGACCCACTCTGGCGTTTCGTTAAACACCGGCTCGCCGGAAATCCGTATCGGCCTGGAAGCTGCAAAGCCCTACAAATCACCAACAAAGGACAAAGGTGCCGCCGACGCAAAAAAAGTTAAGACAGACGAAAAGAAAATCACGATGCCAGGCAAACCTGCCCGAATTCCGGCACGTCGCTCAGTTAGAAAATAAAATGGAAACCAACGAAGAAACCCAGCCTGAAGCTCCTAAGCAAATGACTATGGAGCAGCTATTTGCGCAAACAATTAACGCCATTGACTTTGAGAAGGTCACCCACCAAGAGGTGATTGCTGATGTTCTTAATGCTCTCAATACGTTGTCTTTCCGTCTCATGGTTGCCACCGCGGTGCTTCAAAAAATCACTCCGAAAAATGAAAGCCAAGAACCAGTACAGCAGACAGGCGACGAAGAACCCGTCAGCGAGCCGAGCTGAAGCTCCTCGAGCTCATGCACATGAGCCTGCTGGAGGAGACGCAAAGAAGGCAAACCCGCAACGCAAAGATGTGCTTGCTCGGCATATGCTTTCATCTTTTAAGCTTAAAAGAGACAACGAGTTATGAAACACAAGAACCCGCATCTTCAACGTTGCATTGCGATCACTGAGACCCAGCAGGAGCTCCGGAATAGTCGCATTCACGCCGGCACTAAAAAGAAGCTGAACAGCAAGCTTGGCGGGCTGTTTAAAGGCAAGAACCCAAAGCCAATGGACGACAAATGAAAGAAGACCTATTCAAGTGGCCATGCTACTCAACTCACGCTGGAAAGGGAGACGATCCCAGGCCGGTGGACAAAGCGAAGTTCCAATCCAATTTTGAAAACATCCAAGGGCGTGGAAAAATGTCCGGAAAGGTGAAGCGACGACGCAACGGACGAACGACATACAGCTACTAAGTGGCTGAAAGTGCGCTGTTTAACCGCAGCGCACTTTTTTTTATAAAAAAAGCTTCACAAGATTCTAACCGTGGGTTCTAATAGCTCCAGTTGGTCGCAGTACGGCCAACGAAACCACAACCAAATCCAAACATGAAAATCACAGTTACTCTCCCCGACGGCACAATCGCGAAGCGCACAACCAACCGCACCTACACCCACGCAATTGTGGTCCAGGACCGCGACAATGACACCTGGGGCGCAACTTCATACTGCGGCAACCTGGTGCTGGCGCACAAAGCTCTCGCACAATACCAGGCGGAATCCAGGTACAAGAATGCGCAGATTGTTCCGGTAAACTAATCACCCCTGGCGGGGTTCTATCCCCCGCCTCTAACCAAATCCAAACATGAAAATCAAAATCACGACTTCTAACGCAGCGGCCATTACCGCCGCCTTACTAGCGGTTAACGGCAAAGCAACGGCCCACACCTACACCCGGGCCAGCGAGATCACCGCCTGCGCGGAGGCGTCCGAGGCGGCCCTCGCAAAACTCGGACTGCCAGTTAGCGCTCGCAAGGGCGCCAGCGTAGTAGTGGCGTCTGGGCAAAAGTTGCCGTCGGCCTACAAATACAAGGTCAAAATCACCCACGCCACGCTGGTCCGCGTCGCCACAGGCTGGACGCTCGCCGAGCTGGCCAGCGTTGAGACATGGCACGGCGGAGGCAGCCAGTTGTCGCTGACGACCGCTCAGGACGAGCGGATCGTTGCGGGGGTGCGGGCGGGGTACCTGATTTCAAAACGATAAATAGTATGAAAAATAACGTAATGAGCAGTCACGACAGCGACAGCAAAATCAAAACCAAGATTGTCAACGGAGAGGATGTTTACAGCTTTGACGACATAGCCGTCTTAATTGCAGAGCAAATCGGCAAGATGCCACGAGAAACCAGGCCTCAAGTACTCATGGCACAAGACGCCCGGGCGACAATCGACGAAATGTACAATGGCATCGGCGGGGATATGGAAAAACACCGGGAAAACATGAAGAATCACCTCTCAAATTTGAAGGGATTCAAAATCGCATACGTCGCCGAAGTGACCGCCATAAAAAAAGAGCTACAAGATATCCGCACTTTTTTTGTCGGGGCCGAGCACGATCAGGAAATAGCCAGGCTGCGCGAGTTCGTCGATCTTTGCGAGCGAATTGCCGCGCTCAAGAGAGCCGGAACGCTTGACGCTGTCGCCGAAACCATTATCAAACTTTTATAGACAATGAGCACCTCACACTATTCCCGCCCTCCCCGGGGCGACGTCGGCCGCGATACGATCCGGATCCCACTCGGGGATCCGCACCTGCGCCCGCGCCCACAGCGCACCACCGCCACGGTCTGGCTGCTGGTGGGCGTCGCACTACTGATGGCAGACGGGTGCGCCATGGCGCATTTTGCCGAGTCCGCGGTCGAGGCCTGCATTGTGGCCGCGCTGACAATGCCGACCGGGATCCTTGTCATCTTTGCAGCACTGGAGGCTCGGAAATAATGGGCTCGCGAACAGCCGGCATGGGCGGAATGACGGAATGTTGGATTTATTCCGGGAATCGGGTAAAAAATCCAAACCGCACAAAAGCCGAAAAACTGGCGCAGACAAACGCTAGAGCGGCAAAAAATAAATCCCTCCGCGCTCGGTGCGGCGGCCTGGAGGCACGAAATAATGAGCGCTCACCTCATTGACCTCCTACAAGAGCGCATTCGTGAGCTCCTTCAAGAAAACCTGCGCCTTCAGCTCCGCATCACTGAGCTGGAAATTCAAATAAATACATCCAATGACAAATCAGTACACTGACGCCGCCGATGCCGGCATGGCAACCATTAACATTGCCAACGCAGCGACCGCAAAGGCGGCAGCCCTCTTCCTGGGCTGGACCCGTTCCTTCCGGCACATCCTGGACGAACACGACGTCCTCGAGGTCGAGTCGGAATTCTCATTCCCGCTCCTTAATCCCGAGACTGAGTCGCCGTCCAAGACCTTCCTGGAGGCCGGCAAGATTGACGGCGTTCTCCGCAATAAGCGTTCTGGCACCATAAAGGTGCTCGAGCACAAGACGACCGCGGACAGCATCGACTCGGACAGCAACTACTGGCCCAGGCTGGTGATGGACACGCAAATTTCCAAATATCTATTGAGCCTCCGCGCCCGCGGCCTGGACGCAAACCAAGTTTGCTACGACGTTATCCGGAAACCAGGATACAAGCTCGGCTCGGTGCCGACCCTGGACGAGAACGGGCTCAAAATTGTCCAGGACCAGTTCGGCAACAGGATAACCACAAGTGACGGCAAAAAATGGCGTCAGACAGCGGACACTGAGCGCGGGTGGGCTGTTCTCTCAAGGCCGGAGACGCCCCAGGAGTTGTTTGACCGGACGTTTAAGGAGATCAGTGACCGGCCCCTGGACTACTTTGTCCAGCGTGACATTGCACGCAGCGACTCCGACCTGCTCGAGTACATGAACGACGCCTGGGCGTTGTCGCAGCAGATCCTTTGGTTCCGCCGCCGGAACCTTTGGCCCAGAAACCCGAGCGCCTGCGCCCAGTTCGGCACCTGCGAGTACTTTGAGCTCTGTTCAGGCCGGTCGGCTGTTGATGGCATCCGGTACGCTCCAAAGCCGGAAAAACACGCTGAGCTCGAGATGAAGGAGACCAACACCAAAGAACTCCTCACTAATAGCCGGCTGACGGCCCTGAGGAAGTGCAGCCGGTATCATTACCTTAAATACGAGTCTCCCACCATGAAGGTCGGAGAGACAGAAGAAGCCCTCGCCCTGGGCACCGCCTTTCACCTGGCCGCGGAAACGTTCCTGCGCCATTTCATTGTCAGCAAATAAATACAACCATGAGCATTCTAACTAAAATCAAACGCGGCGGCGAAAGCCTCCCACCTCGAGTTCTTCTTTCCGGTCCGGAAGGGATTGGCAAATCAACGTTCGGAGCAGGGGCGCCCAGCCCGTTGTTTATCTCCCAGGAGGACGGCCTCACCGGTCTGGATCACGTTGCCAGGATCAGCCCTGAAACCTATGCCGACACTACGGCGATGGTCGAGGCGCTCACCCTGGACGCCGGCGAGTACAAGACCTTGGTCCTGGACACAACCGACTGGCTTGAGCGCAGCATCCACCAGTTTATCTGCAAGCGCGACGGGAAAGCCGGCGTTGAGGACTACGGGTTTGGCAAGGGCTACAAGATCGCCGAGCAGGAGCTTAGCCTTCTCCTGGCCAAACTGGACACGCTCCGGCAGCGCCAGAAGTTTGGGATCATCTTGCTCTCGCACGTCCAGATCAAGACGTTCTCGGCGCCGGACGGCAATACATGGGATCGCTACGAAATGAAGGGGCACAAGGGATTCACCGGAATTCTCCGCGAGTGGCCAGACGCCTGTTTGTTTGCGGTTTACGAGGTCTACAAGACCAAGGAGCGCGGCTCCAATAACGAGAAGGTCACTGGCGGCGGTCGAGTATTGCACACCACCTGGTCGCCAGGGTGGGACGCTAAGAACCGCCTGGGCCTTTCTGAAGTGATGGAGTTGGACTACGCAACCTTTGCGGCAGAAGTCGAGGCCAACCGGCCAGACAAGCTCCGCGCACAATTTCTCGCCCTCTTAAGCACGGCCAAACTCGAAGGAGAAGCCAAAGCCAAGTGGCAGAAAACACCGGTTGATCAGCTTCCTGCTGACCGGATCAAAGTCGGAATCGAAAAATTGAAAACCCTACAGTAATATGGAATACACAAAACCAACGGAACCTGGCCGCTACTTGGCCATCGTCAAAGAATCAAAGTCCTGGGTATATTTGTCCAAGGACGACAAGCCGAGCGTTGTCATTGGCATGGTCATCGACCACGGCCAGGGCGACAACAGCGGGACAGAAATAACTTGGTTCGGCTCGTTGAGCACTGACAAAGGCCGGCAGATCACCCAGGACCAGCTTAAGCGCTGTTTTGACTGGGACTGGGATTCAGCCGCTTTGGCAGATGGCCGAGTGCCGTTTGCTGGCAAAGAGGTGGAAGTTGTCATTGAATGGAACGATTGGAATGGCAAGAAGTCGCTGAAAGCGCAGTGGCTCAATAATCCAAACGCTCCGGAGTCTACCGTCGCTCAAGACCCAGCCAAGATCCGGTCGATCCTTGGTGCCTTGGACCGCGGGATGAAGGCAAACGCTCGGGGGTTGGCCGCTAAGGCCGTTGTCCCAGGGCGGGTAGTGAAAGCGACAGATCCTGTTGATCTGGCTGACGACGATATTCCGTTTTAATGAAAACGTGTTTCAAATGCGGAAATAAACTTCCCCTCACTGAGTTTTATCACCACCTAAGGATGAGCGACGGCCATCTAAATAAGTGCAAAGCTTGCACAAAGTCAGACACAAAAGAAGCCAAGTTAAAACGCAAATTAAAAACAGCAAGTTCGAGGGGCGCGCTCTCGTAAAAGCAGCAAACCGGAGTAGTACGCTCTCGTAAAAGCAGCAAACCCGAGGGGCGCGCATTCGTAAAACGCGCAAAACCCAAACCCAATAAATACAATGAAACAGACAGCTAGAATTGAACTTATCACCCCAGCAATTGCAAATAGAATGCTCTTACAAAACTGGGTAAATCGTCCTGCGTCGAACCATCGAATTGACCTCTACGCTAAGAGTATGGCCAGCGGAAACTGGCAACTGAATGCGTCCAACATTCGTTTTGGCGTTACTGGAAGATTGCTCGATGGGCAGAAACGGTTGATGGCTTGCATCAAGGCTAACGTCTCATTTGAGACGTGGGTGACTCGCGGAATCCCTGACGAGTACATCTATTCTATAGACATAGTTCAACCGAGGACGGTTTCAGATATGCTCGCCTTTGATGAAGAGAAAAACGTTAAACATTTGAGTGCCGTCATCAACCTGATTGCCGAAATCTTTGGAGGACGTTATCAGCGATTAGCTTATTCCCCGCAGCGTGAAATTTTAGAGGATAATCCAGACATTCGCGATTGCGTTAAATCGAGACGCCTAAAGTTTTTCAAAGTTCCATCCAGCGTTGAGCACGCGGCTTTCTTTGTTGCAATGCGTGCTTATGGCCTCAATTGGGTTAATGAGTGGCTTTTAAAGCTGTCAAAAAGCGAATTTGATTCCGCCCAAGCTGCCTTTGATTTGTACATGAAAAAACGATTGGCGCCTTCGAGGAATGAGGGATGCCTCCATTTAACGGCGGTTCTTGTTAAAGCCATGAAGTGGTCAAAGACTGGCAGGAAATTGACCTTGGCTTGGACTCCAGACAAAGAGGCGTTCCCTCAATTATGATTGAATTCACTATCCCCGTGGACCCAATGTCGGTTCAGTTTTCGGGAAAGCGGGTGATGGTGCGCGCCGGAAAGCCGATCTTCTTTAAGCAGAAAAAGGTCGTCAAATGGGAGCAGTCAATCGAGTGGCTGACTGCTCCCTACCGGCCAGCAGTGCTCTTGGAAGGCGCCCTGGAGATGAAGGTGCTGTACGTTTTGCGCCGGCCAAAAGTGTTGATGGCTAAAAAGCACTCAACGGATCGCATATGGAACATCCACCGGCCCGACCTGGACAACCTCCAGAAGGGGCTCCAGGACGCCATAAAAGGCTTCTGGCACGACGACGCCCAGATCGTGCGTCTGAACCTCGGAAAGTGCTACGCAGCAATTGGCGAAGATCCAAAAATTGAAGTTAAAATAAATAAATTATGAGCAAAGTGAGCGGGAGACCTTGGATATCACGCGGGCGCCGAATTGACCCAGACGTCTGGGCGGACAATGTAAAGCGGTTGCCAACCCGGTACAGGGCCGCGGTAGCCAGAATTGTTTGGTGGGACTGGTTTGCGTCCAGGACGTGTAGCAACCGGTGGGACCATCTGGATGAATATATGCGCTACCCTATTGAAGGAGAGACATGGACAGACGACGACCTAAAGAAAGGCCTGGTGAAAGTTGGGTATCCCCAGGAGGAGGCTAACCGCCGAATTCGTCCGACCAAATGAACCACTACCCTCGACACATTGGGGACTACCTCCGGGACACCGGTCACCTGTCTCTGCTAGAGCACGGCGTCTACAGCCGCCTGCTCGATCTCTATTACCTCAACAACGGACCACTTCAACTCACTGTTGACGACGCAATCCGAAAGCTGTGCGCTCGGGCTCAGGACGAGCGTGAAGCCGTGGAACGAGTTTTGCGGGAGTTCTTTTCTCACTGCAACGGTGTATGGTCTCACAAACGAGCCGACAAAGAGCTTGAAAAGTACCGTTCGCTTTCGGAACAGCAGAGGGCCAGAGTGTCAAAAAGATGGTCTAAAAATACCGACGGTATACCGACGGTATCGGAAACCGTACCGACGGTATCAGAAAGTATACCGCAGGAATACCAGGTGCCGTATACGGGTGCTGGTATACCAACCAAGAACCAAGAACCAAGAACCAGTAACCAAGTAATACCCCCTACCCCCTTTAAGGGGGCGGTCGCTGCTGTCGCAGCTCCCAGGGTTCGGAAGTCAGCCTGGGGTCATCCGCTTGATGGCCTGCCGGCGGTCCTGAATGTTCCGGAGTTTGTCAACGTCTGGCTTGAGTATATCGCGTACAAGAAGAAGCAATCGGCCAAAACGCTCCCGTCCAGGACTCGGGTCTTCGCCAAGGCGGTGGAGGTCGGAGTGCCGGCGGCGATAGCCGGAATGATTCAATCAATGGAAAAGGGCTGGAGCGGAATTCACATAGAAACCAAAACAAATGCAAAACTTGAAAAACGCAGTGGAGAGTGTCCTGAGTCCATTGATGTCCCAGTCTTTTGACCAGGACGACATCGATCAACGGGTTGCAGAATCCGCGGCCAGGGAGCGACGCATCCTTGCCCACAAACTGATGGAGAAGTCCAACATCCCCCATCGCCACCGGCAACCGGTCGAGCCTCGAGGGGAAGGATGGCTTTCGCTCCTGGCTCGAGTTGAGGCCAAGGTCCACTCCGGATTCATCATCGCTCTGTGCGGCTCTAGGGGCACCGGAAAGACCCAATTGGCGGCAACCATCGCCAAAACCTACGCGGGGGCCGGCAAGGCGCCATTGTACGCAACGGCGATGGGGTTCTTTCTCGACATCAAAGAGTCGTTTGAGGGCAAACGCTCGGAGAAAGCAGTCATTGATGCGTATTGCGGTCCAAGTCTGCTGATCTTGGATGAGCTCCAGGAGCGTGGAGAAACCCCCTGGGAAAACCGGCTTCTCACGCATTTGATTGACCGACGCTACGGCGCCATGCGTGACACACTGCTGATCACTAACCAAAACCAAACAAAATTCCTGGACACTATCGGAAACAGTGTCGCTTCCAGGATCGTAGAAACCGGCGGCGTCGCGTTCTGCGATTGGCCGTCTTACAGAACAAACTAAAAACTTAACCGCCTCAATCTAATGGACTTCAAACAAGCAATCGCAACAATCGCAGACTTTACTTTGGGTGCCGGAATTTCAAACTTCAAGGCTCAGTTACAATGCTCTGACGGCGAGCATGATGGAAAGATCATTCAGATATCAGTCGCGGTGCTGTGTGGCTGCGATGAATGCGTCATGGAGCGCAGTTTCAACGACCAAGAATCATGCCCAAATTACCATTCTGAAGACAACGAAGCAGAACCAGAAGTGCCTCAAGACGATGATGATAATGACGAAATAGGAGAGCAGTGGAAAAATAATTGAAAATAAATTTGACCTGGGTTCTAACTCCCAATAGCTTGGCGTCTCAGTTAAAAACAACCACAACAGTCCAAGGTTACGGTTTGTAACCGCGGACAAAAACCGTAATAAATAAATGACTGCAACACTACCTACAACTACGCGGAATCAAACCCTTTGGAACGCGGTGCTCCGCGCAAAGGCCGGCAAGAATTGCTCTTGGGCCGGAGAGCGCGCCTATTATCGGGCGGTGAACGCCTACGAATGCAGCATGGGGCATGAAGTCCCAGTGATCTTTTACGAAGACGGAACAGACACGGCGCCGGCGCCCCTTAAATGGGAGCAAGCGGTCGGCTGGTCGTTTGAGCTTCCCAACGGAGTGTGGGAATGCGAGGAGCTGGACTCCAGGCCGGTCGGCACATTCACCTTTGTTCGGAGGTCCGCATGAGCGGGCGCGTGCGATACATTGAAGGCTCCAGGTTGTGTTCAACCGGGGAGCGTCCAATGGACGAAGACCATGCCCTGGAGCAGGCCGAGGAGGAGATCCGCCGGCTGAAAATTCGAGTAGCGGAGCTCGAGGCCGATCTCGGCAGGATGATCGAGCGGATGAAAGCCTTAAAAAACGCACGATGACCAGGCAAGAAATTGAAGACTTTTTGGAACAGGAGTTCCCAGAAGAACGTGTAATCCTGGCCGACGGCATGGAGTCCGCGTTCTTGGGTTTTGTCCAACGCATGAACGAACCCGTTCTGGCTTGCTACGACCAGGACCGTTGCCTCTATGCGCTTGTGGAGGAATCAGGCATGAGCCAGGACGACGCCTGGGATTGGTTTAGTTTCAACACTCTTGGGTCGTATGTTGGCCCAGGAACGCCTTTATTCATAAAATTATGCTAAGCACAGGATCACCAGGGGACGAAGACGACCGCTACCCCGTGGACAAAGAATGTCCGATTTGCGGGTCACCAACAGCGACTGGCCCAGACTGGGCTAGCTGCATCAATAGCCATTGTGGCTGGTCTTGGGAGGCTGATGGCGAGCCTGAGCAGCCCTGGGGGGACGAAGTATGAGACAACAATCAATTGGCCGGTGCGCTATTGCCGACAGAAAAGATCGCGGGGCGTTGAGAGCAGTCAACAAGGCGTTAAACGCGAGACGGGTTGCCCAGTCTGGAACCACAACTATGAAGGAAATCATGCATCAACACGCCGTTTTAAGCTCTGCAAAAAAAGCTGCATGGCAACGGTCACGAGAAAAGCTTAACACAACCGCCGGCATGTTCGGCACAACAGTCAAACCAGATGCGCCCTAGCCAACGTCAAGCCCTGGCTTATTGGCTGGCGGCCACTGGAGTGTCTGTTTGCGAGATCGGACGAGTGCTTTGCTGCTCCAGCGAGGCAGCCCAAGGCACGCTAGCCGCTGCTAGGCGTAAGGCTCAGGCGGTCGGCCTAACCTACGCCCACCAATCGCCGGTTGACCCAAAAGCAGAGTCTGGGCTGTCGGCAGCAAAGCGCCTGGCGCAGGAGGCCGGCTTAGTATGAGCACCTGGGAATCAGAGTACGTCGTGACGGTGGACTTTTTGCCATACATAGCCTGGACAATCACCGCGGAGTCAGAATCAGAAGCCAGGTTGAAGCTCGTTGAGCTCCTGGGGATCCCATACGAAGAAACAATCGCCTCCCTGGGAGGCCAACCCACACAAAAATGAACACAAAAGAAATAATTACAGGGCTGCGCTATGTGGCAACCAAGCGCCCGCTTGAATGTATACTTTATGTGTCGGCAGCAGACGCACTGGAAACGTTGCAAAAGGAATTATCCCAGGCCATTGCTGAGCGCACCCCGCACGATTACGGGCTCTTAAGAGAGGAGGCTACCTTTTTGCGAAAGGAGCTCGACAAAGCACTTGCAGAAGTGAAGCGGCTTAAGAGCGATAGAGATGACTATGCGCGAGATGCGGAAAAATTCGCGGAACAACGCAACAAAGCCCGCGTCGAGGTGGAGCTATTGAAGGAAAAACTAGACGCCGAGTTAAACAGTTCGGTAACGCTTCAGTCACAACGTGACGAAGCCCGCGCCGAGGTGGCACAACTCAAAGACACTGTTGCAGCTTACGAGGCCACAACCGTCAACCAACAGTTGACAGTTCGCCCCGAGCCCTCGCGGCTGGAGATTGCGGCGATGTTGCTGGCTGCGCTGGCCGGCAGAGAAAGCGAATCGTGGGAAGCAAAATTGGAAGTAATCTGGGCTGTTGAACAGGCAGACGCACTCATCGCAGCAGCAAAGGAGGCCAAATGACCGACGACCAAATTAACGCGGCGATTGCTAAAGCGTGCGGATGGACTGGCATTTTTGAGCATCCAGAGTTTGGATTGATGGGAGTCGCCCCGGAGACGCATGGCTGCCGGACTGCGGTTGAGGAGTACGCCCACTGCCTCAACGCGATGCATGAGGCGGAAAAGGTGATAAGAGACAAAGAGCTACTTTTTGAATATGGAATGCACATATCAAACTCTCACCATTACGAGTACCTGCTCAGGGCAACAGCCCGCCAACGCGCAGAAGCGTTTTTACGGACGCTGGGAAAATGGGAGGAAAAGGAATGAAAATTCACCCTAACGCGGTTGAGTTAACAACCCGAGAAGCCAACGGATGCAATGCATATGTGGACGCGTATAACTGCGCCTATGACGTTTTTGAGATCGTTCAAGCTGCAATGCATTTGCCAATACCAGCAGGCGTTGGTAAAGGCACGCGGCATGGAATCATTTCCAAATTTGCTGATCTGCTCATAGCTAAGCAAAAAGAACAAATTGAGAAACTTGAGGAAACGCTCGAGCGCATCCGCGATTGCGAAATTGGCTGGAACGGGGTGTTGAAATGATCCGGTTCATTTCATATTTGACCGAGGTGCTGAACCCCTGGATTCATCGGAACAGCCTGGACCCAACGACGACGTTCCTCACAGACGCCATCCTAGCCCGCCAGAGCGCTCAGGATCTCCTGGCAGCCCTGCCTATCATCTTGGACGAGACAGCCCGCGCCAGGCACAAAGCCAGCCCAATACAAGGCGATCTGTTCTTTGACTCAAGGGTCACTAACGACGGCCTGTGGAAGAAGTACTACCTCAAATGGTACGCCAAGCCCAGCAAACGAGCCCTAACCGATTTCCCAGCGACGTTAGCCGTCATCAGCCGGCACCCAGACATTCACCTGGCGATGCTCAGCATCCTAGAGCCCAGGGCAACGATCCATCCTCACGCTGGTCCCTGGGCCGGCTGCATCCGCGTGCATATCGGCCTGACAACGCCCAACAGCCCAAACTGCTTCATCTCACTCAACGGCCAGCGTTACTCCTGGAAAGACAGAGAACTGGTCGCTTTTGACGATACAACCCAACATTGGGTCGTAAACGATACCGAAACACCCAGGACAGTCTTATTCCTGGACTTTGAGCGCAAAATGAAGAGCAAACGCACCCAAATCATCCTGAACCTGCTCAACAGAACCGTGGGCAAACTCACAACCAGAGAATGACTCAAGAAACACTCAACTTTGATCAGCCTGCGCCCTGGCACTTTGATGGCAAGACCTACAGCCCAAAACAGGATCAAACCAGGCTATCAGCGCAACTCACCGCGGTATTCAGCGTCATGCGAGACGCTAAGTGGCGCACGCTAACAGAGCTCTCAAGCATCACCGGCGCCTCAGAAGCCTCAGTTTCAGCCAGGCTGCGCGACCTCAGGAAAGCCAGATTTGGCAGCCATACCGTGAATCGTCGCCGTCTCATTGCCGGCCTGTTCACCTATCAACTAATCGTCAACCAATAAGCCAGGCTTCTATCATATGAGCATCATATAACAGGGCTATAGATTCAATTTTAAAGCAGTCAAGCGATCAACCGTCAAGAATAAAGTTCAGAATTGAGGCGTATTGTTTTAATGCACTTGCAATTGTGTGATGAATAAAGCAGTTTCTAGCAATTAATTGAAATCAATTGATTAGATGTCAATCCAGAGAAAGACGACCGTCTTTATTTGTATTTCCTTTTTATTCAACCACTTATGCCTCGTCTACAAAACCGACTGCACGAACGTTTCGCTCATTTGCTCGCTGAGGGCATTCTCCAGGGCGACGCTTACCGAAAGCTGGCTCCTCACGTCGTTGATCCCAACGCGCAGGCTTGCCGGCTTGCTCAGCGACCTGACGTAAAGACTCGCATCGCCGAGATCCAGACTGAAGTTCACAGTCGCGCCGTCATGGGCTTGGACGCAAAGAGAGACCTGCTGCGCCAGATGATTGAGGGCACGGTTCCAACTAAGGTTGTGCGCAAAGCCGACGGCAAGGTCGAAGCCATCTTTGACCGGCTCCTGGCGCTGCAAACGGACGCCAAGATCTCCGGCGAAGCAGACGGGCGTCAGCAACAAGACGGAAGCGCCTTGGCACTAACGTTTAAGATGTACGGACGCGACGACAAGCTCGCGCCCAAGGAATGGCTTGAAGCTGAGCTTGTGCCGGTCACGCGTGAGATTGACGCAACGCCGGTTGACTTGTCGCAATACGCTGGGCCTGTTGATGAAACAGCTCCAAGCCTAACGGATCTTGAGACGCTTTCGTTCACGCAAATGGCTGTAACATCCGCTGTTTGAACGACTTGCTTCATAACTTAATACAACGTGTGTCATGTGGAATTGGAAATGTTGATTTGCAACCACTTAACGTCCCATTTATGATAATCCGAGACAAACAACCCACTACCGCGGCTGAGCAGGCTATCGGCAAAGCATGGGGCAGCGTCGCGTTCGCCTGCCTCCCTGTTCTCCTAGCCGCTGCTGCCGGCATCCTCATCGGCCTCATGCTGGGCTGCGCCTACCTGGTCGCTGACTGGATCATTGGCCTGGTACTCTGATGCCTGCTGTACGCGCACGCACGGTGGATCGGACGATGGCCATCGCTCTCGAGGCTCGACGCTTGGCTGACAAGGGCGAGGATGGCCTCCAGGAGGGGGCGGCGTACATAGCCCGCAACGCCAGCGACCGCCCGCCGTCCTCGCTCGCTCTCACTCCTGAGATGGCACGCCAGGTCATCTACAAGTACGTCCAGGCAATGCTCGAGTACGACCACTTCGAGGCGGCTGCTACCCTGCTCTGGGGGCCGGACGTGTACGACTGGCGACCCCTGGCCTCCAGGGATACATGGCGCTGCCTGTTCGCTCAGGACAAGCTGTTGATCCAGGGCGCCGGCGCGATGGGTAAGAGCTTCTGTGGCGGCGCTTGGTTCTACTTGGACTGGTTCCGCGACCCTGAGTACACGGCCATCAAGGTGGTATCGCTGACCAGGGAGCACGCAGAGCGGAACATCTTCGCCAGCATCAAGACCTTTCACCGGCAAGCGCTCGTCAGGCCGCCTACCCAGTTCGAGTCTGACCTGGTCAACAGCATCCAGGTGACGCCGGACAGCAAGCAGGGCATTCACCTGGTGGCCATCCCCAGGGGGGAGTCGGGGCACGGGACGCTCCGTGGGTTCCACCCGTCACCTCGGTTCGGTCCGGCTCATCGGCGGTGGGGCAGGCTGTCTCGGACGATGGTGGTCCTTGACGAGGCGGAGGAGATACCGGCGGGGGTATGGGAGGGCTGCAACAACATCCTGTCCTCGGTTGATCTGCACGCGCACCCTGGGTCCATCAAGATCTTCGCGGCCAGCAACCCCAAAGACCGGACCTCGGAGTTCGGGCAGCGGTGCGAGCCGTCGTCGGGCTGGGGCAGTATCGACATTGAGGATGACCATGAGTGGGAGTCCAGGGAGGGGTGGCACGTCCTCCGCCTGGACGCGGCGCGTTGTGAGAACGTGAAGGAGCGGAAGCTAGTGTACGCCGGCCTCCAGACCTACGAGGGGTACATGAGCTATGTATCCAGGGGCAAAACGGCGGAGGCGATGACGATGGCGCGTGGGTGGTTTCCGGACGAGGGGATCAGCATGGGACTCATCTCGCCGGTCTTGGTGGACAACGCGGTGGGCATTGTCCGGTTCATTGGGGCGGTGACAGCGGTGGCTGGGTTCGACTTGGCACTCGAGGGGAACGATCAGACGGTGTGCAGCTATGGCCGCTGGGGGTTGGCGGATGGGTGGACGGGACGGGACGACAAGTTCCATCCGTTTCCTGAGGGCGCCAGGACGGTGCTTCAGTTGGACAGCCAGGTGCCCTTTCCTAAGGCGGCGACGATTGAGCAGGCGCAGGCGATCCAAAAGTTCTGCAAGACAATGAAGGTTGAGCCGCGGTGGGTGTGTGTGGACCGGACGGGGAACGGGTCGGGGGTACACGACGCGCTCAAGACGCTCTGGTCGGAAGAGGTAATGGGGGTGAACTACTCCTGGGCCGCGACTGACGCGTTCATCCTGGGAGACGACAGCCAGAAAGCCTCAGAGCTGTACGACGGCGTTGTGACTGAGTTGTTGTTTGGCTTGACGCGGTACATGGAGTTTGGCTGGCTAAAGATCTCGCCTGGGTTTCGGGCCGAGGAGTTGACCAGGCAGGCTACGGGGCGCCGGTACAGGCAGAAGGGGTTGGGCAAGGTCCGGGTTGAGTCGAAAGGAGACTACCGGAAGCGGACCGGTCAGCCGTCGCCGGACGCATTGGATTCCCTGAGTCTGCTGGTGTATTTGCTCCGGCAGCGGGGCGAGAGCGAGGCGCGTATGATGAAGCCAAGGGCGGAGGCAAAGACAGGCAAAGAGATTTACAGTGTGGTGGATGCAGACATGAACTTTGTTGATTTCAGCTTATGAATAACGAGACCCAAGAACGAACGTTTAACCGCCTACTGGTCCTCATGGGGGCCATTGCGGTGTTGATCGCGGTATCTTCCTGCGCTAGCGGGTTACTGGACGCCTACGCCCGTATTAGGCTGGCAGAGCTAGGAAAGGGGGCACGATGATCCCCCAGGAAGAGTTTGATGCGCTCAATAAGAAAGCGGCCAGGACCGCCGGCAAGGTGGCTGAGTTGATGATCCGAGTGGCGGAGCTGGAAAAAAAAACCGGACTCGCTGACGCGAATGACACTGACCCCCCTGTTCCGGAGACCCCCCATGTTGGCCTGGCCCCAGGAACATTGGCCCATACATTCACTCAAGCTGGAAACACCAAATGAAGACCGGTGGCCCCAAGAAAGAAAAGAACCAGCGTGTGCCGGCGGTGAAGCGGTGCGACCACGTTGAGAAGCAGGGTAAGGCGAAGTATCTCCGGTGCGATACGCTCACGGCGACCAAAGGCAAGACCGCGGACGGGCGCCTAGTGTACTGCTGCCCATCGCACGCTTACCTGTATAGGCCGCCTGTATAGGTCAGAGGTGCCCCCTTTGCGGTTAGCCAGACGCGGGGGCGGGCGTCCAATCATAGGGCAGTCTCACAACCCTTGGCAGACACTCGCAACTTATCCTGGGTCTCTTCCCAGCGTCACGCCTGTTAACTCTTGGTGGCGTTCCCGATTCGGCGTCCCGAAATTGGAGCCGCAAGTCAGGATTGAACTGACGACCTGAGCTTTACAAAAGCCCTGCTCTACCACTGAGCTATCACGGCAAAATTGGTGGCGGGGGGTGGGATTGAACCACCGACCTTCTGGTTATGAGCCAGACGAGCTACCACTGCTCCACCCCGCTAAAAAAAGATGCTCGTTCTCTCCGAGCCGTCGCACCACTGATTCGACCGGCACTTGTGCCAGCCCGCAGGTGTCGCGCTGGGGAGCCGGCGACCACAACGACGCCGGCCCCCCCCTGTTATACCCTTGCCTGCCTTTGTTTCATGGACCAAACATCAAGGCCATTGCAGGGTCTCCCTGCAAATCATCTGGCGACAAGGGAAGCTGAGGCCGCCTCTTTCGGGACGGCCTCGTTACTCCTTCAACACATGGTTGATGAGCTTGTGCGCCCAGGCCGCCACCTCGTGAAGATCACAGCCCAGACACGGGGGGGATTATTGTCGCAATAAAAATGGCGGTCAATAATATTTCAGAAAATATGTCTGAAAATACAAACAATTCCCCAGGCCGACTTCAGGTTGAGATGATAAACATTTCAGAGTTAACGCCTTACGCCAGAAACTCACGCACTCATACAGACGAACAAATTGACGCGATTGCTGAAAGCATTAAGACCTTTGGATTCACAAACCCAATTTTAATCCATTCCGGTGGAAAAATAATTGCGGGCCACGGCAGGGTATTAGCGGCGTCCAGGGTGGGTCAATTAATGGTGCCGGTAATTAAGCTCGATCACCTTAATAACGCTCAGGTTCAAGCATTAGTGATTGCAGACAACCAGCTCGCAAATATGGCCGGCTGGGACTTTGATGTACTGGCTTCAGAAATTGATTCCTTGAACGACCAGGGGTTTGATTTGGAATTATTGGGATTTACCAAAGAAGAATTAGATGAATTAATTGGATCGCCGGAACTACCTCCGGAAGTGGCAGATGAAGAAGAGAAGAAGGCGGACGGAGATACAACTATTTGTCCGAAATGCCATCACGAATTTGTTTTGTGATTGCGTTGCTGGAATTAATGGTAATATCCAATAAATGGCGACTCCAATTCAAGGAATGGTCCCCCCTGGGGGCTGGCATTTCAAACAGGGCGACGTAACATTAGAAGGTGACTGTTATGCCAACCTTATTGAAGTCGTCTCTAATTTTAGAGCTGAAAACAATCTACCTCAAAACGATGTCACTGGAGACGTTAATTCATATATTTGCGGGAATTGGCCTCACTTTTGTCACGGCGTTGACGCGGTCAGTGTAATCAGCTACCTGACGCCGACGACGGGGACGCAGTTGATGAATGATGTTCAGGCGTGGGCCAAGCTGGTCCTGAACTCCAGCAAGCCTCACCCGCTGGTCTTGGATGAGCTGGCCGAGGCTCGGGCGCAAGTGTGCGAGAAATGCCCCAAGAACCTCAATTGGAGGTCATCCTGCTCCTCCTGCGTGTCTGCCGTTGATCGCCTGAGCGCCGGCGTGCGCCAGGGCCGCGACGTAAAGTCGTCTGTCAACTTGGGCGGCTGTTTTGTAATGCGCCACGACAATCGCAGCGCGGTGTTCCTGGATCGGGACGCCCTGAACAAAGCCGCAAACTTGCCGGCTGACTGCTGGGTAAACGTTCTCACTTAATATGGCCACTTCCTCGACGATTAAACCACTGGACCCTCGCATTACCGATGCGTTTGCGGACAAGGCGCCCAGGGTATCGGACACTCACGACAAGCCACGGGTTCTCGGGCTAGACGTCCGCGATCCAGACAACGGAAACATGGATACGGTCGATCCGGAGACGCTTACGGTTCGCCGGACGTTTAAGGACGCGCTTCAAGCCCATTCCGCGTATCGCCGTCTGAAACAGCAGAACGTTGAGCGGAACCGGAAGAATCAAATGATTCAGAAGAAGCTCAACAACGAGCCTCCGTATTCGCCAAAGAAGCTCGAGTCTATGGGCCAGAATTGGCGCTCGAATCGTCCTACTGGCTTCCTGAGCACAATGGTGAGCCGTATTCAGCCGCCGTTTAAAGCGGTCATTGAGCAGACGCCGACGCTCACTTTTGCCAAGCATCCCCTGGACGAGATTGATTCTGATCACAAGACCAAGACCTTCCGAGAAGCGATCACCAAATGCATCCGCGGCTGGTCCGGTTTTGACGACCTCGTTGCCCAGACCGTCCATGAAAATACAACTTTCGGGTTCTGTGCCTGGTGCTGGGACGACCTTCGCGACTGGAAGGCCGAGTTTCTCCGACAGGATTACACGTTCTTCTCTATCGAAACGCCTCAGGTGACTGACGCAACGCCGATCTGGGCGCGTAAACGCCGGTATCAGATTGCAGAGCTTCTGCCTATCCTGGAACGCCCAAATTACTCCGCGGCGGCAGGTTGGCACATCAACAACCTGGTGAGGAGCATCAACAACGCCATCCCCGCGGGCCGGACACTGGACGCTGACGACGATGCGCGCCGGTACGAAGACTGGATTCGGGAGGGCAGCTACGGCGCCTCCTACGAAAACGACGCAAAATACGTTGAGCTCGGGGAAATCCTGGTCAAAGAACCGCACGGGAAGATCAGCCGGTTCCTCTTTGACGACAAGTCCGGCGACGAGATTTGCACGCAGTTGGACCGGTACAACAAAATGTCAGAGACCCTGGCGCTGTTTGCTGTCGAGATCGGCAGCGGCGGTCTGATGTCCTCCAGGGGCGCTGGTCGCGACCTGTACAATACTCACATCTCTGTGGACAAGGCTCGTAACTTGGTTGTGGACAATGCCTACCTAAAGGGGCTCCTCCTGCTCAAAAAGCTACCGACAGCGAAGCCAAACGCGGCGCCGCTAACGGTTCATCATCCCATTGCGTACATCTCGGAAGGGTATGAGGTCGTCCCTGGCAACCTGCCGGCGGACATTGATGACTTCTTGAAGCTGGATCAGTTTGTTTCTCAGCTTGCAGAAATTCAGGTCGGAACGTTCCTTCCTGGATCTCCGGTTGAAACTCAGCAGCGCAAGACGGCGTCCGAGGTGAATCGTGTTGCGGCTATTGAAAATCAGCTCCGGCAGGGAATTCTCATGCGGTTCAGCCGGCAATTCAGCCACGGGATTGAACGGATGCAGCGCGGGATCTGTCACCCAGAGCACCTCAAGGCGGCGGCGGATCTCAAAGGCAAGCTGGACCTAGCTAGGCAGCACCAAGAAGGCGCAATTTGGGCGCGTCGCGAAGTGGTGGACTCGTTTGACCGCTCTCACATGGAACTTCCTCCGTTCCTGGTTCCGTTTGAAGTTCCAGAGCACCTGGACGAGGACGCAATTAATTGTTGCCTCGAGATGCTAGAGCACAATGTGCCGCCGGCAGATATTCTGCTGATGGCATTCTCGCCGGCGATGGAATTGCTCCAGGACACGACGGCCCAGGACAATCAAATCCTGGACATGATGATCCAGCGCTACACCGGAAATCCCGGCATCAACCAAGACGAGTTGATGAAGCTCGACTGGATACGAAAAATGGGAGAGACGGTTGCCAACCAGGTCATCCTCCCGAAAGACAGCATCGAAGCCATCGCAATTGAGGCGACGCGGCAGCAGATTATCGAGCTTCAATCGATTATTGCCGGCCAGGAGATTCCGGTATCTCCTCGAGACAACGACGGGGTTCACTTGGACACGCTTATGCTCAAGCTCATGCCGGTCGTCCAGGCAATCCCCCCTGGGGGACTGCCTCCGGAAGGCGTTCCTCCGTTCGTTCAAGCGCTCAAGCATTTCAACGAACACATCGCCGCGGCGGAGGTCAAAGGAGCCGACAAGAAGGCGCTTCAGAAGTACAAAGAGGCGTATTACCAAGCGGCTGCGCACTTAACCAAAGGCCACAATGGGCCTCCGGTGCCGGACATTGCTCCAGCAGCGGCGCATGGCGGCGGAGGGCATCACCCAGCAGCGCCACGGCCAAGCGCGGCCAGGCAAAAGATAGCTGGGGAGATCTACGGCCAGAATTCGCAAAGCCAGGCTGGGTTGGTCAACAATATCGCCAACCCTCCAAAACCTCCGACTGCCGGATAATTTATGTGGGAACAATCAGATACATCGAGACTCAGAGACTACCATGCCCGCACGGGCGGACTATTAAGAGCATACCTGGCTTCCAGGGTGCCAAGAATTTCGGGGACGACAATTGAGTCTGTCGCCCTAGAGGCAAAATTCAAAGAAGGCTGCGAGCATATGCTGCGCGAGTTTGACGCCCTCCTTGAACAAGTAAAACAACCAGACGATTCAGCAGCAGCATCATTCGCATCAATGTAATATGGACGAAGATAACAATTCAGTGCCGGAATTTAACGTAGCAAACATGGACGGCGGGTCCGAAAAGCTAAACGCCGATCCGATCACGCAAAGCACTAGCGACCAGATTGATTCCATGCTCGACATGGCGGAGGCGGAAACATCCGCGTCTGACACGTCTCGAGATATCGCGCCAGTAACGGCGGACAATTCCTCGGACAATTCTGGAGCCTATTCTAGGGATACCGCTCCTCAACAGCCTCAGCAGCAGCAGCCTGCGCAGCAAAATTACGGGACACAACATGCGCAAATTGACCCAGAAATACTGGCAATTGAACAGCCCAGGAACCTCTCTGAGAAGAACCAGTCAAACTGGCGCAAGCTTCAGGAGACGGCGAGCACCTATAAGCGCCAGGCAGCGGAAGCTGAGATCTTAAGGCAGCGCTTGGATCAGCAGCAAATCAATCAGCAGGTGCCTCAGGATTACGACGAACTGCGCAAATTCCGCCAGATCTTTGATATCAAAAACGACCCTGAATTCCGGACAAAGTATGATGCGCCGATTTCTTCCGCAAAGGAGAACATCTACAGCATCATGCGCAAAAACGGCGCGCCAGACGATGTTATTGCCTCAATTGAGGCTGCCGGCGGCCCCGATAAGGTTGACCAGAACTGGTGGAAAAAGAACGCCATCGACAAGCTCCCAATGTTGGACGGGGAGATCTTGAAGAAAAACCTGGTTGATGTTGTTGGGCTGAAGCAGCAGCAGGACAAAGAGGTCGAGCACGCCGCCCAGAATGCGGAGCAATTTCTGCAAGAGCGCCAAGAGAAAAACAAAAATTGGTACGCGGAAGAAACGAATCACATCGAGAATCATATCTCGAAGATTGTAGAGAATGTGCCTTGGGCCAGGTTCCAGCAGATCCCTCAAGGGGCAAGCCAAGAACAGATTCAGCGCCTCCAAAGCCATAACAAAAATGTTTGGCAATTAAAGCAGAAGTTTGATTCTGCCTTGTGGCCGACAACGCCCCAGGACCGCGCCAATGTAGCCGCCGCTGCAACGTTCAGCCATGTGTTGACTCAGCAACTCCGAGTTGAACAGAAGCTTCGCGCCGACTTGGAATCGCAACTTAAACGAGCTGTCACTGAAAATAATTCCTATAAGGGGGCTGCAAAGGTTCCTCGCCCAGGCGTTGGGACGGGAAGCTCAAAAGCAAACAACACTACAGACCGACTGAAAATGTCGTCATCTGACGCAATTGATATGGGACTAGATGAAGCTGGCGAATAAATAAAATGAGCACGACACGACTTGAAGACATTACCCTCAACGCACTGGATTCGCCTAATCCATTCAACACGGCGCCAAAGCCAACGCTGAAGAATGGAAAGCCAATTCCGGCGCCGGTCCCAGAAACGCCAGCTCCGGCACTATTGGACGAAGATGCAAAGCGCGGCCCTGGCCGGCCTCGGCAAACTCCAATCCCAGACTCGTCCATTCCCAAGCGTAAGCCAGGACGCCCGCCAAAGGCATCCGCAGATGCAATTGAGATCAGCCTTGAGGACATTGAGGCGCCGGTGTTTGAGAACCCAATTGCTGAAACGAGAAGCCAGGCCGGCTCTCCGAATTACCGCGTCGAGTGGCCAGGCCGTGACGTTTTTGTCGGGTTTCACTGCAACTTTGACACAAACGTCGCCACGGCTTTCGGGTTGCTGGCGCTTGCATTGGACTTTGGCAAAGACAAGATTCGATTCGACTACGCAACAGACCCTGATCCTAACGAGGCCAAGAACCAGCTTGTTGGGTTGTTCCTGCAAACCGACGCGCCTTGGTTGCTTATGGTCGGCAATGATATCGTTCCGGCAATTGGACGGGCGCCGTTTACCCGTCGCAAATTGGCCCTGCCTGCTTCTGTCCAGGACAATGTCATCAACCGCCACGTTCTTCACCGGCTCATGGGCGCTGGTCGAAAGCTGGTGGGCGCCTCTTATTTCGGCAAACAGGCTGGCGCCGCTGTCGCGTGCGGTCACCCTAACGCGGTGGCCCTGACGCGGCAGCACGCAGAGGCGGTGCATCCGGTAGACTGGATCGGTTCCGGAATGCTGCTCATTCACCGTCGCGTTTTTGAAGACATTGAAGCAACCGACCCAAGCATCCGACCCAATCGCCCAAACGCGCCCCTGGAGTTTTTTAAAGGCGACGCCGCATTCTGTGCTTTGGCTCGGAAGGCTGGCCATCAGTCCTACTGCGATTTCGGGATTCCGGTTTACAACGTTGGGCGGCACGCGTTTGGGGGCGGGAATGTATGAAGCCGATCTACGCATTTTATTCTGCCGTCCTGAATTCAAACCAGGACGAGCAGTTTGCTCGAGCTAATTACTGGAAACACTCTTGGCAAAAAGCTGGGTGGGCGCCGGCGATGCTGAATAAATCGCACGCCGCTGCTTCTCAATATTCCACAAAGCTAGCCAGGAGAATCCATGAATTTGCCACCCAAGAGAATATGCATCCTGGGCCGGTCAGAGATCAGTTCTCGGCAACCTTGCTAAGGTGGTGCGCCCTTCACGCCTCGAAGGGGGGCTGGATGAGCCATTACGACGTTATAAACGCTGGATTTACTCCAGAACAGGCTGGAAAGCTTGAGCTAGAATCCCAGCTACATATCACCCAGGACAAGGCTTATTTGTTTTACGTTTCACAGAAATGCATCACTCAAGCCCTGGATAAGTTCTTGTCTGAACCTTGGCTAGATGGGTCTAGGATGAAGAGCGAAGCTGAAATCCTTGGACTGGGCTCAACGCTTGAAGAATTAAATCTTCCGATAATTCACGTCCAAGCTAACGGAGAAAAGAAATCCGAAAAAATGAAGTCTATTTGTCAGGAATTGGAATAATTGTTGCAAATATCATTTAATTAAGTAGAAATACATCAATTCGGTATGCCCCTCCGCATGGGGTGACCCTGCTAACGGTCTAATGTTGGCGCCTGACACGCATAAAAGCTGTATCGTGTCGCAGCGAACATCAGAAAACCTTGAACCTGTAAGGAATCCTTACACGTTCCGACGTTATGATTTCGCGCCTGTGTGGGATGCGAACACATAGCGCCAACACTTAGACTTAGCTATGCCCTCCTCAAACGATTGTATTCCAATTGCAACGATTCAGAATTTCGCTTCCAAAGATACGAAGCGCATCATCGGACAGATCGCAAAAGTTCTGGCCCGCAAAAGCCCTTACATCAATTCGATTGATGGTGGCACCCTGCCTTCCGTTTCGGATGTCGTCCGCTCGGTGGTTGAGGAAATGGCGGTTCCGGCCTCTTCTCTGGCAGCTCCTACGTTTGTGAGCGATCTTTCGCTTTGCGGCGTTGGCGCCACTCCTGACGTTGTTGGGTCCACCGAATATGAATTCAGCCTCCAGACGCTTCGCGGCGCCGGCCCTCGGGTCTGCGTTAAGCAGGCTCGGACTGCGTTCAAAGGCTCGTACCTTCAAGCCCAGGTATCCCTTGAAAAGACGATCCTTCAGCTCATTAACGCTGATATTCGTTACCAGTACCTGCTCCAGTCTGGCGTCAAATTCGTCTGCTCCTCGTTGCATTCTTTCACCGACAATTTGACCGGTGATATGCAGCAGATCAACACGAAGTTCGCCAACAACACGACAGACTCGCATTTGAATTTCAAGACATTGTATCGTCTTGGGACGTTCCTTCGCGAGGAAATGCTTGCTGAACCGTTCTCCTCAAAAGAAGGAGAGTTTTTCCAAGTCATGCTGGGCGCCGACGCGATTGAAGCCATTCGGAACGACCAGGACGTCAAAGAAGACTTGCTGTATCTCTCCGCCGGTAGCTTCAAGCTCGGCGAAGAAAGCATCTCCGGCTACCAGTTCATGGGATACCGCGGGTTTGCCTTTGGGATCGACCAGCAGCCTTTGCGCTCCACCGGCCTTGACGGCAGTGGCAACCTCGTCTTGATAAACCCCATCGTCTCGACAGCGGTCACAACTGGTTTTGCGCAGCGCCGCAACCCCGCTTGGGTCGCTGCTCCTTACGAGGTAGGATTCATTATTGCTGGTGACGCATTCAAGCGTTTGGTGCCCGAGCAGTACACCGGGGAAGGCACGTTTAAGTTTGCTCCGCAGCTCTCAATGGGCGAACTGGAATGGACTTACTTCCGTGACAATGACTGTAACTTGTATGGCGATTTTGGTCAGCACATCTACCAAATCAGCCGTGCAATTCAGCCAATTCGTCCGCAGAACGTATTGCCGGTGCTGTACAAGCGCTGCCAGTTTGATGGCGCCGCTCTGCCCTGCGCAACAGGCCTCTAATCCTGAACGTTGACACGGGCCGGCTCCAGAGATGGGGCCGGCCAAGTCACCGCTTATGAACGAGGACTTTGCCAAAGCTCTGAAATTTGTATTGGAGCACGAAACGGAATACCAACCCAAGCACTGGGGCGACGACCAATATGTTGCCACAGAGCATGACAAAAATGATCCAGGGGGTACAACCCGCTACGGGGTTGACGCCCGCTCTCACCCTGGCGTTTGCATCGAAACGCTAACCTTGGAACAGGCCACGGAGATCTACCAAGAAGAATGGAAAGACGCTCACTGCGATGACTTCCCGTTTCCCCTTAATGCGGTCTATTTTGACGGCTGCGTGAATATGGGAAACGGCCAGGTCACAAAGTTCTTACAGCGCGCAGTTGGGGCGCACGACGACGGCGTCATGGGTCCAAAAACAAAAGCAGCGGTGCTGGCTGCCGCTGAAAATATTGGCGCAAAAGATCTCGCGTTGAAAATCTGCAAAATGAAAGCGGATTTCTACGAAATGCTTGCAAAAAAGAATCCGGAATCAGCGGAATATCTCGATGGTTGGCTGGTGCGCGTTGCTGACATGGTGAAAGGAATTAAAAATGGAGTGGCTTAAAAAAATTGCACCGACCGTTGCTTCGCTTTTGGGGTCTCCCCTGGCTGGGATCGCCGTTGAAGCAATTGGAAATATTTTGGGCGGCGAAAAGACGCCGGAAGCCATTAAAAATGCGCTTCAAAAGAACACGTTAACCGCGGAGCAATTGGCTGCCATAAAGGCTGCCGACGCTGACCTTCAACTAAAGATGAAGGCGATGAATATCGACGTGCAAAAGCTCGAGATGGAAGACCGGCAAAGCGCTAGGGATATGCAGGCAAAAACCGGCGCCAAAACAGTCCCAATCTTAGCCGGCGTTGTCACCTTAGGATTCTTTGGTATCTTAATCGGGCTAATGACCGGAGACCTCAAAATGTGGGAAGGCCACGCCGAGCTACAGATGCTCGTAGGGAGCCTCGGGGCGTCCTGGGCTATGATTGTCTCGTTTTATTTCGGGAGCAGTCATCAACCCGAAAAAACTGAAGGGAAATAAGTATGTCATGCGACTGTAATTCTGGAGGGGGAGACGCCTACAACAACTTCTGCAACGCGGATATTCCTTATCCGAGCGTCTCGCATGAGTCAGTGCCGTCCATGATGGACAATCTGACTTTGGCTCTGTACGGCATCATTCAGAAGGATGTTTCTTCGGGGAAGGTGAAATGGATCATTCCTTGTGATCCGACAAACTCAGCAACTGTCTTTGGCATTACCAGAAACGCTAACGAAGGGCTCATGTGCTACTTCATTCGGGCGTTCCAGGACACTCAAGCGGTGACATTCATTCCTGCTGGCCAGTACGGGCAGATTTTGAGCTCTGCTGGCACAAACTACCTGGCTTGGGTCACGCCGGCGGCTGGCAACGTTCCTGGAGCTCTAGTACAACGCGACAGCAGCGGGAACTTCTCCGCATCGGTTGTCTCCGCAAATCTTAACGGGTCTCTGCAAGGCGGATTCCCTGGATCTCTGGTTTACCAGTCCGATTCAACTCACACGGCATACTTGTCGGTTGGATCTCTGAACCAGGTGCTGCTCAGCAACGGCACGCTCCCCACCTGGGCAACTTTGGCCGGATCTGCTTACGTTGACACAACCAATGCGTCAAACATTAGCAGCGGGACGCTTCCGGCTGGAAGGCTTCCGGCATTCTCGGGAGAGGTAACCTCCTCGATTGGCTCGGCTGTTTTAGCGCTGACTCCGACCGGCGTGTCAGCCGGCGCGTACAACGTCATTCAGTCCGGCGTCGCCAGGGTGCCACAGGTCACCGTTGATTCCAAGGGGCGCCTGTCAAATGTCACGATGGTTGCGCTCGCCGCTTCTGCGGTGACAGACACAACCAACGCGACGAATATTTCGTCCGGCACGCTCGCGGCAGGGCGTCTTCCTGCCTCCGGAGCAACCGCGGCTACATACGGCGCCACCACGCCTCAATTTTTGACTGTCACGGTTGATACTTACGGTCGCATTACTGCGATTTCCAAGCAGTCCGATTATGTGGCCTACACGCTACCAACGGCGACTGCGTCTGTATTGGGCGGCGTCAAGATTGGATCAAATTTGACAATCACTGGCGGGGTTCTTTCTGCTGACGCAACGCCCCTTCCAATCGCGACGGCAAGCGTCTTGGGCGGCATTAAAGTTGGGTCAAATCTGACAATCAACGCAGTCAGCGGAGTGCTTTCCGCCGACGCCACGCCGCTACCAATTGCAACGGCAAGTGTTTTAGGCGGAATTAAAGTTGGGTCAAATCTGACAATCAACGCAGTCAGCGGAGTTCTGAGCGCAAATGCAACTCCGCTACTACCGGCGACAACGAGCGCCTTGGGTGGCGTAATTGTGGGCAATGGGCTCTCTGTCTCTGGAACTGGACTGCTGTCGGTTTTGACAGGCCCAGGAACAATTGTCACAACGTTTACAGGGAACGGATCAACGCTCATTTTTGGAACGTTGAATGGGTTCATTTCAACTGACCCTCAAGGCTACATTGTCTCGGTTGGCGGCATTGATCAGCGTCCAACGACTGATTTTACAATCCAAGCTGTTCTTGCAACTGGGAATATTGTCTTTGCTACCGCTCCACCTGCCGGCGCCACCATCCTGGTGCGTTCCATCAAGGCTGCAAGCAGTCAAAATGCCACGCAGCTTCAAGGAAATCCAATTTCAAGCACAACTCCAATTGGAGATCAGTACTTGGGTTGGGATGTGGGAACGAACACTTGGGCGCCGAGGGAAGTCGCAACGGGAGATGTTACTGGGTTGACGGCAGCCTTGGACGGAAAGACGCCAACAACACGAACAATCACGGCGGGAACTGGGCTCACAGGTGGCGGAAATTTAACTGCCGACAGGACGCTTGCTGTCTCTTACGGGACTACTTCCGGAACCGCGGCCCAGGGGAATGACTCTAGGCTGAGTGATTCTCGGACGCCGACGGCGCACGCATCAACTCATCAGTCTGGTGGGTCTGACCAAATCACGTCGCTAGCTTTGACGACAGGAACCGTTTCTACGGCTCCAGGAGCCTCAACCGACATTGTCAACAAGCTCTACGCAGACTCAATCGCATCCGGCGTTAATTTCCATGACGCTTGCGATTATGGAACAATAGCAGCGCTTGTTCCGGCGGCTAACTATAATCAGCCAGGCGGGGCTGGCGTTGGAGTCCTGGCGACTCTTACGGGAGCTCTAAACACGGCGCTACAGGTTGACGGGGTGACAGTGGCAGTGGGGAAACGTATCCTGGTTAAAAACCAGGCAAGCTCAATCCAGAACGGGATCTACAACGTCACAAGGCAGGGCGACGGGACAACTTTGCCATACATCCTGACAAGGGCCGCTGATTACGATACGAGCGGCACGGGAACAAATGAAGTTGCTGCCGGCGATTTCATCTTGGTCTTGGGTGGTACAATTGCAAACACCGCCTGGGTTCAACAGACCGCCGCTCCAATTGTGTTTGGAACGAGCAACATTTCGTTTATCCAATTTGCTGCTGCATCGGGTGGCGTTACATCGTTTTCCGGAGGAACAACAGGGCTAACTCCGTCGTCGGCAACAACGGGCGCTGTGTCTTTAGCCGGAACTTTGACGGTGGCAAATGGCGGGACGGGAGCAATAACACTTACAGGTCTCGTTAAGGGAACTGGCACAACAGCAATGATTGCAGCCACAGCGGGAACAGATTATGTTGTTCCAAGTGGAAGCATTACCGGCAATGCCGCAACGGCTACTACCGCCGCCGGGCTTAGTGCAACATTAGCAGTCGGTTCGGGCGGGACTGGACTCGCAACAACGCCAGCAAATGGACAGATTGATATTGGCAACGGCACCGGGTTTACTCGGGCAACGCTGACGGCTGGCTCGAATATTAGCATCACAAATACGGCTGGCGCGATTAGCATTGCTTCAACGGCTACACCGGTTTCAAGTATTCTGTTTAATCGCATTATTAATGGGGCAATGGTGATCGACCAGCGGAATAATGGCGCTGCGGTTACTCCTGCAACAACTTCAGCATACACCTTAGATAGATGGCAGATACAAGGAAGCGTGGTATCTAAACTTACTGTGCAGCAATCATCTGATGCTCCAGCAGGGTTTAACAATAGTTTAAAAGTCACAGTAGCAACTCAATATTCTCCTTTTGCTAATGAATATTTTGGCTTATGTTCAACTATTGAAGGATTTGATATTTATGATTTGGCATTTGGATCTGCAAGCGCAAGTTCAATTACATTTTCAGCTTGGGTAAAAACATCTTCTGTAGGAATTTATTCATTTAGGCTTATTAATAGTAGCGGGCTTGCTGCATATGTTGGCCTTTATACTATAAGCACTGCAAATACTTGGACTTATGTTTCTGTGGTTATTCCTGGATCAACAATTGGAACTTGGCTTACAAATAATGGTTCTGGAATTCAGATTTGGTTTGATCTTGGGAGCGGAAGTGGTGGTGTAACAGCAACTCCGTCAACATGGATAACAGCGGGTAAAGTTAGGACAAGCACAAGTTCAAACTTTGTAAGCCAAGTATCAGGATCATCATGGCAAATTACTGGGGTTCAAATTGAAAAAGGAGCAACAGCGACCTCGTTTAATGCGCGGCCCTACGGCACGGAGTTGGCGCTGTGCCAGAGGTATTGCAGACCAGTTGGATGGGCTGTGGGGCAGGCTGTTGCAACAACTGTTGCTTATTTTCCTTGTTTTGGAGTTGTAATGAGAACAACTCCAACGCTTTCATCAGCTTCTGGTTTTCAAATCACAAGTGCAACTGCCGTACTGTTATCTGGAGCAAGTGCAACTGTTTCTGGTGCATCAGGAGATGGCGCATACATAATTGGAATCACTGTTGCATCTGGACTCGTTCCAGGAAATGCTTCATACAACTCGCCACAAGGTCAACTTTTCTTAGCTGAATTATAATATGTATCAATTAGCTATTGTATCAAAAGATTTAATTAAATGCGTTTACAGGCTTTCAGACGGCGCGTGTATACCTTTTGACCCAGCCAACACAGACTACCAAGCCTACCTAGCGTGGCTTGCAGCAGGCAACACGCCGCTGCCTGTTGAAGAAACCACCGCTTAACTCATATGCTCAACAAACCAACAGGAGACATGCTGGACGCCGGCGCCGCCACGACTCCACAGCCAGCCGGAACGCCAGCTCCAGGCACTTCTACTTCTTTAGCCAGGGCGGACCATGTTCATGCTATTCCTACAGCGGCGGCAGTTGGAGCCATCGCCACGTCGCAACTCGGAGCTGTTAATGGCGTCGCCACGCTCACCGCTGGCTCGCTGACGACCTCGCAAGTGGCGTCGCTGACTGGCGACGTTACCTCGACCGCTGGCGACCCAGCGACAATGGTAGTTAAGCTTCTTGGGCGCGATTTGAGCACCCAAACGCCAGCGTCTGGACAAGCCCTCCTTTGGTCTGGCACAGCCTGGACGCCTGGCACTGTTTCCGGCGGCGGCGGAGGTAGCGGCGGCGGTCAGATATACTACCTGGACCAAGCGACGACCTCAAGCAACCAGCCAAACGGGTCAACAACAACCAAGACACTTTCAAGAACAAATCCGGTTTCTCAAACATTACTGGATTTTCCTCTCACAAACGGATCGTACGCGGTCGCGACTAGTTTCATTACTGGACTGGCCGACCCGAATACGGCACTCATCCCTTCCGGACTTTGGGACATTGCGCTGTTCGCGTATTCAAACGCGGACACCAACCATCCGACCTCGGTCAGGGTTTTGGCGTACAAGTATTCTGGGACAACGCTGAGCCTGATTGGCACCTCTCAGGTTGAGCTAATGTCCAACGGGGCCACTTATTCTCAGCGGACATTCACAATCTCATTCCAGGACACTGTGCTGCTTCCGGCGGATCGGATTTATCTGGCCGTTGAAGGCAAGGCGACAGGGACAGGACACCATTTGATGGTCGCTTTCGGAGACGGAACGCCCAGCCACGCCCATACAACGCTTCCAGATGTTGCAATTGCGGGAACTGGCCTCTACAAGCTATTAAACGGGGTTCCTCAATCGCCAGCGACACTCCTTGTTGACTCAGACGTTTCTATCTCGGCGGCCATTGCTGTCGCCAAGATCGCCGGCGCCGCCACGACCGCCCAGCTAGCAAACTACGTCCTTACGTCGCAACTCGGGGCTTTTAATGGCGTCGCGCAGTTGGACGGGACAGGAAAGCTGACAGACAGTCAGATTCCGTCGCTGACG